>OBMK010000555.1_pt1 | contig 35957 bp, 30 predicted proteins | sample 1539081 | NCBI WGS metagenome assembly OBMK01 (sample SAMEA3355528, study PRJEB22509) | marine metagenome | biome: marine; feature: river plume; material: water | place: USA | collected 2010-08-07 | depth 0.5 m | reverse complement strand
AAACAGATAAAACAGGATCAGAAATAACTTTCCTTGCATCTAAAGAAACATTTACCGACGTAAATTTTCATTTTGATTTACTGGCTAAGCGTATACGTGAACTTTCTTTTTTAAACAATGGTGTAAAGATTGAATTAATTGATCATAGAACGGGTAAGTCAGAAGATTTTGCTTTGTCTGGAGGGATAAAGGGTTTTGTTGATTACATGAATAGAGCAAAAAATGTACTACACAAAAACCCATTTTATGCGGAGACAGAAAAAGACGGTATGACGATTGAGGTGAGTATGCAATGGAATGACTCATATGCAGAGAACACTCTTTGTTTTACAAACAATATCCCTCAAAGGGATGGTGGCACCCACCTAACAGGTTTGAAGGCGGCCATGACGAGAACTATCAATGCATATATTGAGAGTAATGAAATAGCAAAGAAAGCTAAAGTAGAAACATCGGGTGATGATATGAGAGAGGGCTTAACTTGTGTTCTATCTATTAAGGTTCCGGAGCCTAAGTTTTCATCACAAACTAAAGATAAACTTGTGTCTAGCGAAGTACAACCGGTTGTATCAGATGTTGTGGGCAAAAGATTAACAGAGTTTTTATTAGAACATCCCCAAGACGCCAAAGTAATATGTAATAAAATTGTCGATGCAGCAAGAGCAAGAGATGCTGCCAGAAAAGCTAGGGATATGACTAGAAGAAAAGGGGTAATGGACTCAATGGGATTGCCAGGTAAGCTAGCTGATTGCCAAGAAAAAAACCCAGAAGAATGCGAAATATACCTAGTGGAGGGAGACTCAGCGGGGGGTTCAGCTAAACAAGGTAGAGATAGAAAAAACCAAGCCATACTTCCCTTAAAAGGTAAAATTCTTAATGTAGAAAAAGCACGAATTGATAAGATATTATCTTCCCAAGAAATAACCACACTCATCACAGCGCTTGGAACAAATATAGGGGCAGAGTTTGATGTCGAAAAATTAAGATACCATCGAATTATAATTATGACAGATGCTGATGTGGACGGAGCTCACATTCGAACACTCTTGCTCACATTTTTCTTCAGACAAATGCACGCACTTGTTGAGAAAGGCCATATTTATATCGCACAACCTCCTTTGTTTAAAGTAAAACAAGGTAAAGACGAAAGGTACTTAAAAGATGAGGAAGAATTAGAACAGTATTTAATTGAATCCGCTCTAAATGATGCATCATTGATTACTAAAGAAAAAGGGGATGCGTTGGACGATAAAAGTCTTAGAAATATCTCGAAAGAAATGTTAATAACAGAATCTATTATCAGGCGATTATCAAGTCGTTATGATGAATCATTGCTAAGAGCCATTCATCATATCGGGGATATTAATTTAGATAGTGAAGATTCTACTAAAAATTACTTAGAACAACTAAAGACCTTCATGAATCAAGATAATATTAATTTCGAATTAAAACATGATGAAGAAAATAAGAAATATTCAATAGAAATAAATCAATTTGTCCATGGCAATTTAAATACAAGTAATATTGACTCTGAGTTTTTATTAAGCGGTGAATATAAGCAAATCATAAAAACATCCCTTTTAATTAAAGGCTTAATTGGACCTGGGGCTATTATAAGTAGAGGTGAAAAATCTAAAAATATAGAATCATTCCAGGAAGCCATAGAATGGATGCTACAAGAAGCAAGAAATACCTTAAATGTTCAAAGGTACAAAGGTTTAGGGGAGATGAATCCTGAACAGCTATGGGAAACTACAATGGACCCTAGTGTTAGAAGATTACTTAAGGTAACAATAGAAGATACACAGATAGTAGAGGAAACATTTACTGAGCTTATGGGCGATAATGTTGAACCACGACGTAAGTTTATTGAAAGTAATGCGCTTGCAGTTAGTAACTTAGATATATAAATTTGTAAATGACACTCAGTGAGCTAAGGTTTGTCGTCTCAGTTGCTCAAGAAAAAAATTTCAGGCGGGCGGCTGCAAAAAGTTTCGTTAGTCAACCAGCCCTTAGTTTAGCAATAAAAAAAATAGAAAATGAATTAGGTGTGTTGATTTTTGAAAGAAACCGTATGGGAATTTCGCTGACCACTGTTGGTGAAAAAATTGTCAATCAAGCACAAATAGTTCTAGAAGAAGTTGATAAGATTAAAGCAATTTCAGTAGCTGAAAGAAATACCCAACAAGTTGAAGTCAAAATAGGTTTAATATACTCGATAGCTCCATATTTGTTACCTTCAATAATTCCATTAGTAAAAAACTCATCCCCAGAAATAATCCTTGAAGCTGAGGAAGATATCACCACAAACCTAATTAAAAAGCTAGAGGAGGGATCAATTGATGCTGCAATAATTGCCCTACCATTTGTTGTTCCTGGTATTGAAACACAGCCTTTATATGACGAACCCTTTAAGGTTTTAATACCAACAAAGCACCCTTGGAACAATAAACAAAAAATTAATGCTAAAGAGTTAAAAAATGAAAAGATTTTATTGTTAGACAATACTCACTGTTTTAGCATGCAGGTAAGGGAAGCATGTCCAGGTATATCAGATAAGGCCGAGGTTCAAGCTGGCACCTCTCTCGAGACAATAAGAAATATGGTTGCTTCAAATTTAGGGATTTCTATATTACCGCAAAGTGCAACTGCTAATAATTATTCAAATGACTTAATAAATATCCTGTCTTTTGAAAGTCCAATACCATTTCGCCGTGTTGCTATGGCATTTAGGCGGGGGTCGTCAAAACAGTCATCTCTTGTTAAGATAGTAAAATCAATAACGAGCGTTAAAGAAAAAATAATAGCAAGTTAGATATCAATTCTACTCATCATAATTTTTGAGTGAGTGCTGGATATCTTGGTTTAAATTTTGGTAAGGAGCAATAATGAAGATAGGTGTTTTAAAAGAAACAGTCAGTGGCGAATCAAGAGTCGCAGCTACTCCGGAAACAGTAAAAAAAATGATTGCCTTAAGCCATTCTGTTTCAATAGAAGCGGGTGCCGGCATACAAGCTTCGATATCAGATGAAGATTATCAAAATAATGGCGCTGATATTGTCTCAAGAGACCAGGCCCTTAAATCAGATTTGTTATTAATGGTCAGGCCTTTAAGTGAAAAGGAGATAACCACATTAAAACCAACTCAGTTTTTAGTGGGAATGTTAGAGCCCTTTAACAATGAATTGCAAAATTTACTAAAAAAACAAGGAGTATCAGCTTTTGCCTTAGAAGCCTTACCTAGAAATACAAGAGCACAGTCCATGGATGTTTTATCATCTCAGGCAAATATTGCAGGGTACAAAGCGGTAATACTTGCCGCTGATTACTATAAAAAATTTATGCCTATGTTGATGACCGCAGCGGGTACTGTCAAGGCAGCTAAAGTAATAGTTTTAGGCGCAGGTGTTGCAGGGCTTCAAGCAGTTGCAACAGCTAAAAGGCTAGGCGCAGTTGTTGAAGCCTCTGATGTCAGACCATCAGTGCAGGAACAAATTGAATCCTTAGGAGGTAAATTTATAGAGGTGCCTTTTGAAACAGAAGAAGAAAAAGAATGCGCAATCGGTCAAGGGGGTTACGCAAAACCAATGCCTAAATCGTGGTTAACAAGACAATCAAAAATAGTGGCTGAGAAAGCTATTTCAGCAGATATTATCATCACTTCTGCTTTAATTCCTGGTAAATCACCTCCACAACTTCTATCTGAAGAAACAGTAAAGAAAATGAAATTTGGATCAGTGATAGTTGATATGGCGGCAGGTAGCGGTTCTGATGGATCTGGTAACTGTCCACTAACACAGAATAACAAAGTTTGTCAGGTGGAAAACGTCACCATAATTGGTTTTAATAATTTACCAAGCATGTTGAGTACGGATGCCTCTGCTCTATATTCTAGAAATATCTTAGAATTTACAAAATTACTAATCAATGAATCGGGGCAATTACATATAAATGAGAATGACGAATTGGTGACAGAAACATTAATATCGAAAAATAATAAAAAGGGATAAAGATGACGGATTTATTAACAGTTCAAAACATAACTATATTCGTTCTAGCAATATTTGTTGGATATCACGTTGTCTGGAACGTAACTTCAGCACTACATACACCTCTCATGTCAGTGACAAATGCAATTTCTGGGATAGTCATCGTAGGCGCGATATTGCAAGTTGTTGAAATTAACGGAGAAATAATAACATTTAGCAGCATTTTAGGAGCTTTTGCTATATTTTTTGCAGCTATTAACATTTTTGGCGGGTTTTATGTTACTCAAAGGATGTTAGAGATGTTCAAGAAAAAAGAGAAAAAAGAGGAGGCTAAAAAATGAAAAATGAAGCATTTGCAATGATTAGCTACTTAATTGCGGCAATATTTTTTATATTGGCTTTGAGGGGACTGTCATCTCCAACCTCCTCAAGATTAGGAAACATATTTGGTATGGTGGGGATGGGAATAGCCATTATCACTACTTTAATGATTGGCACAAATTTAATTTCTTTATTAATAGCCGTACCTCTAATATCTGGAGCATTTATTGGAATTTACGTAGCTAAAAAAGTAGAGATGACCAAGATGCCAGAATTAGTAGCGTTAATGCATTCGTTTGTAGGTTTAGCCGCTGTGCTAATCGCGACAGCTGCAGTGCTCAATGTTTCAGAAATTCATTCGGTAGTTCAAAGGTTTGAATTATTCATTGGTGCATTCATCGGGGCAATTACATTTTCAGCATCTGTCATCGCTTTTGGAAAGCTGTCAGGAAAGTTTGGGGCAAATCCCTCCATATTTAAGGGCCAACATTTACTTAATTTAGTATTAGCTATAATTATGGTTGGTGCGGGCGTAATATTCTTTCAAACAGAATCACTATTTGCATTCTTCGTCATGCTTTCAATTGCTTTAGTTTTGGGTGTTATGCTGATCATCCCAATTGGAGGCGCCGATATGCCAGTTGTGGTTTCAATGCTTAATAGTTATTCTGGTTGGGCAGCCGCTGGGATAGGCTTTACCTTAAATAATTCAGTGCTTATTATTGCAGGTGCGTGTGTCGGGTCTTCTGGTGCAATCCTCTCATACATTATGTGTAAAGCAATGAATCGCTCAATCATCTCAGTCATGCTGGGCGGGTTTGGGGGCGAGCAAAGCTCACTTCAAACGGATGATAAAGAAAGAAATGTTAAATCTGGTTCAGCAGACGATGTTTCATTTTTAATGTCAAATGCGGACTCGATTATTATAATTCCAGGTTATGGTTTGGCTGTGGCCAGAGCGCAACACGCACTTCAAGAGCTCACAGAAAAGCTAATTGAAAAAGGGGTATCGGTGAGATATGCGATTCATCCTGTAGCTGGAAGAATGCCGGGGCATATGAATGTTCTATTAGCTGAGGCCGATGTGCCATATGAACAGGTTGTTGAAATGGAGGATATTAATAGTGAATTTAGTCAAACCGATTTAGTTCTTGTTATCGGGGCAAATGATGTCGTCAATCCTGCTGCAAAAACACCTGGGAGTGCAATCTATGGCATGCCAATTCTAGAAGCAGACAAAGCAAAAATGATTATTGTTAATAAAAGATCTATGTCACCTGGTTATGCAGGTTTGGATAACGAGCTTTTTTATTCCGATAAGACAATGATGTTATTTGGAGATGCGAAGAAAGTAGTAGAAGATTTAGTAAAGCAGATATAAAAAAGGGCCTCAAAGGCCCTTTTAAAAGCTTACATGCTACATATCATCCACAGCGTCCTCTACATCTTCAACAACCTCTTCAACAACTTCTTCTGTGGCATCGATTGCTTGGTCAACTTCTGATTTCATATAATTATTGTATACATACCAACCGATGGCCCCAATAATTACTAATAAGATAATTTTCTTTAACATTTTAGACTCCTAAATAAATTTAAAATAATGAAGGTAATAATTAATCACTAACAACATCATCAGGATTTAATTCTCCAGGATGTTCTTCATTGACAACTCCATCAAGGGCAGCAATTTCTTCATTTTGCATATAATTTGTATAAACCATATAGCCACCTATAATAATAACGACTAAGATGATAATATTTTTTAACATAATTAATCCTAATAAATATTAAATGTAAAAACATGTTAGCACATTATAATGAAGGAAAATATACGACAATTAAGCTATGTATGAGGCATTTGAACATTTAACTGATTTATATCTATCAGAATTTATTGTGGCAATTCTGATCATTTCAATCATTGTTGTTGTAATGTCTATTTTTCATATAGTTATGACACCAGTTGATAGCAAGCCAGAAATTAGTAGAAAGATAAAGCCAACAAAAAAACCATCAAAAGAACCTAAAATAAAATATAGCAAAGAGTTTTTAAAAAGAGTGAAGGGGATTGATTTAGATTTGAAAGATCAAGATAAATAAATTGAATTTTATTTAAATCAGACTCTCTATCAGTTAAGTAGGCTATTCTTATTGCTTACCTGGCTTCATAAGCTTACTCCTCCCTTAGCTTGTGAAGCCTCTTTTAGAAAATATTTACTTATCGAGAAATTTTATATTGCGAAGGACAATATGCCCTTGTCACTTCGGATGAACGTAATTTCAAATGCTTGATAGATTTTTCTTTTACTCTTTTCCGCCATAATTTGTATGATGATTTTTTTAAATTAGACTGCATGAGGCGCATGAGTTTAGGCTCATCTAATCCGTAATTTTTTAAAATAGCCTCAAATGGTGTGCGATCTTCCCAAGCCATTTCAATTATGCGAGAAATATCTTCCTCAGAGAAATCGGAGTTAACTTTTGACATCTTTAATAAAGCGTTACGCTTAAATTGCTAAAACTAGCAACAAGCAATATGAGAGCAATAGACTTATTGCTATAGATATATGTATTAGATAAGCGATTAAAATATTCATATTTCAAATTATATGAGTATTTTAAATTTGTTATGTTATTGCGAATCATTATTATTTTCATTCACCAAAAATAATATGACTTATTTTTTTGATCTTAAGTTCCATAAGGTTACCTTACCAAACATTGCAAAATTGAAAATTAAAATTGCACAGTAACCAACAAAAACATACATCCATAAATCATAGTAAATTTCGTAAGGATCTTTTGTAAGATTCTCCATAAAAAACTCAATATAAATAACGAGTCCAAGATAAACGGTGTTAAGAAGTGTAAAAAAATTTAATATTGCTTTACGGAAATTCATAACTTATCTTAATAAAATTAATTGAGAAATGGCGGTTTGATCTGACCAAACAATCGCATTTTGATTGAATTTCTTACCTAGTTCTTTGGCAGCATTTAATGTCATCCCAAGAATGAGGAAACTTTCTTCCCCAGGCCATTTATTATCTGGACAAATGCCTTCTGCATGAATAAACGGTAGTTTTTTGTCTTTTAAAATAAGCTCTAACTGTTGATTATTTTGTTTATTATCGTGATCGTTTGTTTCTTGGCTCATCGGATTATAAGCAGTTAAAACGGCAGCTTCATTTACACCATATTTTTCATATAATTTATGTAGGCCTGAACACTCTGAACCAATATTTATAACAAATAGCGGCTTATCGTAAATATGATAGTTTGCATCTTTGTATGACTGAATATTCACAGAACTAATCTTGGTAAAGTTAGGCTCTTTTTTTGTTGTCCTTTGATCATCAGGCTTATCCAATGAATCAGCACGACCATGATTTACATCTGCGTGGTTTTGTTCATCAGCCCTAACCACCTTAATAACATCAAGCAACTTTGCATCGTCTGCTAAATTCCAATAATCTTTTGCAATTTGTGGTGCGTCGACATTTAAAGTTAAGTCTGCAGAAACTTGGTCATAGTAAGCGGTATAACTAATCACAGCTTCATTCTCAAAATAGCCAACAAGCCTATGAGCGGTTCTTGGGAAAAATACATATAATAAAAAGTAAAAATTCCAAAAGATTGCTTGAGCAGCAAGAATAATCCATCTTTCATACCACTTCGGTTGGGCAATCTCGATAAATGTCATCAGATGCATCCTCTCATTTTCAGCTTCATCAAGCAGTATCTTTATCCATCCTCGATCACTTTGCATTTTTCTTAAACAAGTCAAATGAATCCACATCCCCCCAACCATTCCTGGAACGGCGGCCACAGTTTCTAGAACAACAGCTCTATGGCCATAACGTTTTGCGAAAAATGTGTCTGCAAAAAAACGTAGAAATTTAGTGATAGTTAAAGCGACGTGATCGCTAATATTTTCTGGAGTACGGTGCTGATTCATCAATTGACCTATATAAAGATCATATTTTAAATTAATTGATATCCTTTAGCGAGTAAAAACTATCAGTTAGATTTCTTTCGGTCGTTTCTAATGTTCTCAATAATATAATTTGTGATATCAATAGCATTTTTCTCTCCCCCAGCCATCGTGCTTGAAGTCATATAGTTACCATCAATAATAATTGTTGGAACGCCTGTCGCGCCAGCTTCTTTAAAAATCTTGTATGATTTTTTTAATTTTGTATCAATCGAAAAACTATTAAAGGCAGCCTTAACTTCCTTTTCATCAAGTTTCCCATTTAGCGTTACCCAACTAATTAAAGCAGCTTCATTATTTGGGTCAACATCCTTTTCTTTGTGGATGGCATCAAATAGCTTTTCATGTAACTTTCCTTCTAAACCAAGTGTTTCAAGTGCGAAGTAGGCCTTCGCTCCTGGAACCCAACTCTTTCTTGGTATAGCGGGCACTCTTTTAAATACAACGTCATCAGGGAGAGAGTCGGCCCATTTATCAAGGTAGGGATCCATGGAATAGCAATGGATACAGCCATACCAAAATAATTCGAGAACTTCTATTTTTCCTGGAGATGAAGTTTCAATTTCATTTTTGGTTTGTTTAAAATTATCATTGAATTTTGGTTCAACAGCAAAAGTTGTGCTTGATAATAATAAAGCCAGTAATAAAATATATTTCTTCATAGTTTTCAAGTCCTTTTATTAATTATTCTTTAGGTGTAGTTAATTTAATTAAGTTCGCTTTAAATCCCTCAAGAAAGAGTTTTTCTCGGTTGTCTTTTGCATCGTCATAATTTTTATAGGGACCAACACTTACCCTATGAAAAGTATTGACTCCGATTTCAGCTGTCATTACAACAGACTCGTAACCCATCAGTGCCAAACGGGCTTTTAAATTGATGGCAGCTCTTTTTTCTGAAAAAGCACCAACTTGAATATAGTAAAGGATATCTCGGTCATTTCTTGGTTCGGCCACTTCAGAAGGCTCCGCATAAGCCTCTATATTTGCATCTTCATCAATATTGATAACATCCTCATCACCCAAGGCTGAGTTAACTTCTATGCAAGATCCTTCAGTTTTTTTTGAAATAAAGGGGCTTTTCCCACTTGTGACCAATAGGGTAATGACGATAGCCATGACTATGCCAAGAAAGACACCAAAAAATAAGCCGTTCGCAAAGGGTGTCCCTTTATATTTTTTTTGTTCTCTCGATTCTTTATTATCAATCATTGGCTTTCCTTTTTACATTTTATTTGGAGCACTAATACCCAGTAAATTCAATCCATTTTTTAATATAAACTGCGTTGCCCGAATTAGAGCAAGTCTGTCCTCCATGATATTTTTATCATCAATAAGAAATTTTGTATCATTATAGTAGCTGTGAAATTCCGCAGCGCATTCTTTAAGATAGTTTGCAATTTGGTGAGGTGCTAATTCTTCCGCAGCTTGTATGACTGCTTCTGGAAATTCACTTATGCTTTTGATAAGCTTTAGCTCATTTAAATTTTTTATGGTATCTCCATTTTTGACAGAAAGTCTCTCTTGATTGCCATTCCATTGTTCAAGCACTCTTGAGATTCTCGCGTGTGCATATTGTATATAATAAACCGGATTTTCATTATTTTTAGTTTTGGCAAGGTCAATATCAAAAATTAGCTGTGAATCAGGTCTTCTTGCGGTTAAAAAGTATCTCGTTGCATCACAGCCAACTTCATCAATAAGGTCTCTTAAGGTGACATAGCTTCCTGCTCTTTTCGAAATCTTAACTTCTTTTTTATTCTTCATGACTGTGATCATTTGATGCAGAATATATTCAGGCCATTTCAGAGGTATCTCCATATCTAGTGCTTGTAACCCACCTCTTACACGATTAATCGTGCTGTGATGGTCAGCTCCTTGTTCGTTAATTACCCTTTTGAAACCTCTCTCCCATTTATCAAGATGGTAAGCAATATCAGGTACAAAATATGTGTACTCACCATCAGATTTCCTCATTACTCTATCTTTATCATCACCAAATGAGGTTGTTTTAAGCCATAAGGCATCATCTTTTTCATAAGTATGGCCATTTTTTATTAGCATATTGACTATATGCTCGACCTGCCCGTTTTTGTATAGTGAAGATTCAAGGCTAAAAATATCAAAATTGACATTGAATGCTTCAAGGTCTAGATCCTGTTCATGGCGAAGATAGGCTACACTGAATTCTTTGAGCGCTTGAAAATTATCAGCATCTCCTGATGGGCAAATCATATTACCGTTAAAATTAAATTCTGATGCACTCAAAAATCCATCTGCAATATCGTTAATGTATTCACCTTGATAGCCATCTTTAGGGAATGCTTTATCACCTGGACTAATTTTTTTTGCCCTTGCTTGGACGGATAAACCTAAAGAATTAATTTGAGCGCCGGCATCATTGTAATAAAATTCTTTCGTTACATCCCAGCCTGTAGCTTCTAAAAGTCGAGCGATAGAGTCTCCAATAGCAGCACCTCTTCCATGACCAACATGAAGGGGTCCCGTTGGATTAGCCGAAACAAATTCAACTTGTACTTTTTGATTTTTTCCAAAAGTAGATTTACCAAAATCTTCTTTTTCAGCCAGAATTTTGTTAATTAACTCAACGCGCGCTTCAGAGCTTAAGAAAAAATTAATATAGCCAGGCCCAGCTATTTCAACTTTTTCTATTAAGGTTGATGAAGGAATGCGCTCAACTATTCCCTTTGCTATTTCAATAGGTGCCTTTTTTAGAATTTTTGCTAACGGCAAGCTAACATTGGTAGAAAAATCACCATGTTGAATTTGTTTTGGCCTACTAACCTGAATAATGTCTTTATCAAAACTTTCAACTAAATCTTTAAGCGCATTATTAAGTAAATTGGTTAGATAATCTTTCACAAGGTTACAATATAAATATAAACAAACATTTTACCCTATCTATTGTTGTTGTTGTGTGATTGAGGAATTTTCTAAAATTGAGTAAAGATCAAAAAATATTTAAAATTGCTTTAGATGTTCCCGTCAATAAGTTCTTTGACTATATTTCTGATGATATGAGTATTAAAATTGGCCAATATGTAAAAGTCCCCTTTGGTAAAAGAAATTTAATTGGAATTTGTTGTGAAACATCTATCGAATCAGAGATCCCTGTTGAAAAATTAAAACTCATTATCAGCACAGAAAATGAAATTGTTTTTGATGAATCCATGCTTAAACTTTTGTATTTTGTATCTGATTACTATCATCATCCTATCGGCCAAACAATCATGTCTGTTGTTCCAAGCAGAATAAAAAAAAATTCATTAACCTCAAGTAAGAAAGAGCTAATATTCAAGGCAGATAAATGTCTTACCAGTGAAGTAATTGATAATTTTCCCTCGAGGCAGCTTCGTTTGAAAAAAGTAGCCCAGGCAATTTTGAATAAAGACTTAAGACAGAAGGATTTAAGTAAACTTGTCTCAAATGGATCTGAGTGTGTTGGAAGGCTTGAAAAAATGGGGTTAATATCCTCAGAAGTATTCATCCAAGAAATTAGTAGATCCCAACAAGATCAGCCAATTTTAAATAAAGAACAAAGAAAAGTAGTCGATGCAATCAAAAATAATAAATCATTTAAGCCTTGGTTGATCCATGGGGTTACTGCAAGCGGTAAGACTGAAGTTTATATGAATTTGATAGCGGAGTTCTTAGAGAATTCCCAAAGCCAAGCGTTAGTTCTAGTCCCAGAAATTAATCTAACACCTCAATTGGAAGAAAGATTCCAAAATCGTTTTTTTGATAAAAAAATTGTGGTTCTCCACAGTTACCTGTCGGACATAGAGCGATTGGATAACTGGAGAGAATCTAAGTTAGGTAATGCTGATATTGTCATCGGAACGAGGTTGGGTGTTTTTACGCCTATGCCAAATCTTAAAATTATTATCATTGATGAGGAGCATGATCCCTCATTTAAACAAAGTGAAGGCTTACGATACCACGCAAGAGATGTGGCAATGATGAGAGCAAAAAATTTAGACATTCCAATCATTATGGGATCTGCGACACCCTCTTTAGAAACTTGGTTCAAAGCAATCAATACAAAACAAAATTTTAAATATTTAAAGTTAAACTCAAGGGCTGTTGAGAGCGCAACTCTCCCAACGATTAAAACAATACAAGTCAATGATAAAACCAAGCTTCAAGTCTCAAAGGAAGTGATTGATGCAATTCAAAATAGATTAGATAAAAAAGAGCAAACAATCGTTTTTATAAATCGGAGGGGGTACTCACCTGTCTTAATTTGTTCTTCTTGTGGGTGGGTTGCTGAATGTGAGCGTTGTTCATCTCGATTAGTGGTTCACCTCAAGAAAAAACGCCTTAAATGTCATCACTGTGGCTATGATCAAAAAATCATCAACTCATGTGTTGAATGTGGTAACACAGACTTATTGCCTTTAGGAACAGGCACTCAAAAGATAGAAGATGTATTGAAATATCATTTTTCTGAAGCAAAAATAACAAGAGTTGATCGTGATACTACAAACTCGAAAAAATCTATTGAAGATCTTTATCTAAAAATGAATAACAGAGAAATAGATATTGTTATAGGTACACAAATGTTAGCAAAAGGTCACGATTTTCCGCGAGTGACATTAGTGGTTGTTTTAGATGCTGATAATGCCTTATATAGTCCAGATTTTAGGGCAAGCGAAAGATTATTTTCACAATTGATGCAAGTTTCTGGTCGAGCAGGCAGAGGAAAAATTAAGGGTGAAGTGTTAATACAATCTGTTTTCCCAAATCATCACCTATTTGATTCATTGAAAGCGAATGATTTTGATTCATTTAGTAATCAATTGATTAATGAAAGGGAAAGTATGGGTCTATCACCTTTTAGCTACGATGCAGTCTTCACGGTGAAATCAAAAAATTTAAATATGGCAAAACAATTTATAAATGATGTATCTGGTTGGGCAGAAGAGTCTTTAGTGTCAACAATAAATATTTTAGGCCCAGCAAGACCAACTATCGAAAAGCTTAAGGGATTTGAACGTTTTCATCTATACATACAAGCACCTTCTCGAAAGGACCTTCATATGATGTTAAAGCCGTGGATTTCTCAAATAAGACAACATCCATTGGTGAATCGCGTAAAATGGAGTGTAGATGTAGACCCGACGGACTTCTAAATAATGAGACATTTGTTATCACCACCAAAAGTAATGACTTTTTCCGCAACCGACCCAACAGGCGGTGCAGGACTGCAAGCAGATATATTGACACTGGCAAGTATATATTGCCATCCTATTTCAATCACGACAGCAATTACAGTCCAAGACACAACAGGTGTTGAATTAGTATCACCTGTAGACTCTCAATTATTAAAACAACAAGCAATAACAGCTCTAAAAGATGTAGAGGTGGCTATTTTTAAATTAGGTTTATTAGGAAGCCTCGAAAATATAAAAGCCATATCAGAAATCCTCGAAAGCTATCCCGATATACCGGTCGTGTTGGACCCTATTATCGCTTCAGGCCGAGGGGATATTTTAATGAATGATCAAATGAAAAAAGCAATGATTCGCTTGTTACTTCCTCGTGCAACATTGATAACACCAAATAGTATAGAGGCAAGAAAATTAATTTGTTATGACAATGAAGATTTTGAAAGTATTTCAATTTCAGAAAGTGCTAAACGCCTGTTTAATCTTGGCTGTAAAAATATTCTTATTACAGGCGGCGATGAAAAAACGGCTGCTGTCACCAACACGCTTTATTTAGAAAATGGAGAAGTTATTCCGTTTGAATCAGAGCGTTTACCCAACAAATATCATGGTTCAGGATGTACCTTAGCTTCGGCCATTGCTGGATTTTGTGCCCAAGATTATTCATTAAAAGAGGCCGTAAATGAAGCGATACACTTTACTTCATTGGCTTTAAAGAATGCATTCAATATTGGACATGGCCAATTAATTCCCGATAGATTTCATTGGATATTTAATAATAGTTCATATGAGGAAGATGAGGATGGCAATAACCCAACCCACCATTAAGGGTATATATGCAATTACACCAGATCAAAAGAATACTGAATTTCTGCTAAAACAAGTAAGAGATTGTTGTGATGGCGGTGTCAACATTTTACAATATCGATCTAAGTCGCTGCCTTGGAAAAAAAGACTCGAACAAGCCAAGGAAATAAAAAAAGTGACGGACGAATACCAAATACCATTGATAATAAATGATGATGTTGATATTTGCGTACAATTAGATACTTTTGGCATACATTTAGGAAAAGATGATGAAAGTATCAAAAATGCGCGTTCAGCCCTTGGGGCTGATAAATGTATAGGCATGTCCTGCTATAATCAGGCGGACAGAGTAGAGATGGCAATAAAAAATAAAGCAGATTACATTGCTTTGGGAGCTTGCTTTGAAACTAAAACAAAACCTACTGCTCCTATAGTATCTTTAGAAATGATAAGAATGGTAAGACAAAAATATGATATTCCTATGGTAGCAATCGGAGGAATAAACATTGATAATATAGGCGCTTTGAAAGAGACAGGTATTCAATGCTTTGCTCTAATCAATAGTATATTCACATCTACGGATATCATATCGACAATTAAACAATTTAAATTAAAAATTAAAGATGAATAAAAATAAAGAATTATTTGAACAATCAGAGGTATTTATTCCAGGAGGTGTCAATTCACCCGTTAGAGCATTTGGTTCAGTGGGTGGGACGCCGATATTTTTTAAAGCTGGAATGGGTAGTCGTCTCATTGATGAAAATGATAAAGAATATATCGACTATATTAATTCATGGGGGCCTATGATTGTTGGGCATGCAAACCCAGAAATTATAAATGCAGTTAAAAAAACAGCAGAGTTTTCATTATCATTTGGAGCCCCGACATCAAGAGAACTTACAATGGCGGAATTATTGGTTAAATTAGTTCCAAGCATAGAGCAAGTGAGATTAGTGAGTAGTGGAACTGAAGCAACAATGAGTGCGATTCGTGTTGCCAGAGGCTACACCAAAAGGGATAAAATCTTAAAATTTGAAGGTTGTTATCACGGGCATGCAGACTCTTTATTAGTAAAAGCTGGCTCAGGTGCATTAACTTTTGGACAGCCAAGCTCAGCAGGTGTTCCTGCTGATACGGCTAAACATACCCACACCCTAGAATATAATAACGTTACAGCCCTAGAGGAATGTTTTAAAAAAATGGGCCACGAATTAGCTTGCGTAATAATTGAACCGGTAGTTGGAAATATGAACCTAATAATTCCGAAAATGCCGTTTTTAAATAAATTACGAGAGTTATGTACAAAATACGACACAGTATTAATATTCGATGAAGTAATGACGGGGTTCAGGGTGGCGTTAGGTGGCGCGCAATCTCTATTTGATATAAAGCCAGATATGACAACACTAGGTAAGGTTATAGGAGGAGGATTGCCTGTAGGTGCATTCGGAGGAAAGAAAGAAATTATGCAACAACTTGCTCCATTAGGTCCAGTCTATCAAGCTGGAACGTTGTCAGGTAATCCAGTTGCAGTATCTGCAGGTATGAAAACTTTAGAACTAATTCAAAAACCAGATTTTTTTGAAAATCTTACAAAAAATACAAAATCCTTAGTTGATGGACTTATTGAGGCAGCTAAAATAAATAATGTTGAATTTTCTGCTCAAAGTGTTGGCGGGATGTTTGGTTTTTATTTTAGTGCACACCCACCTGAATCTTTTGGTGAAGTTATGGTCTCTGATAGAGATAAATTTAACAAGTTTTTTCATTTAATGCTCGATCAAGGAATTTATTTTGGCCCATCCGCTTTTGAAGCAGGGTTTGTTTCCTCCGCTCACAGTATGGATGATATTAACCAAACTATTAAGGCAGCAGAAATTAGCTTTAAAAAGCTTAAATAAAAACAGAAAAATGCGTCTAGAACATTGAATTAACAAGGAAAAAACGATAACATTGTCATCCAATTTAATAATTAAATATTAGTAAGCATGAAGCATCATCTTAAACAAAAAAAACAAGGCTTATATAATCCTATCAATGAGCATGACTCCTGTGGAGTTGGGTTTGTAGCTAATATTCACGGCAAGCAAAGCCATAAAATTATTTCTCAAGGTCTTGAGTTATTAACTAACCTAACACATAGAGGTGCCACTGGTTATGACCCTAAATTGGGTGATGGTGCAGGTATTTTAATTCAAATTCCCGACGCTTTCTTCAAAAATGAATTTGAAGTAAACGGTTTAAAGCTTCCACCTTTAGGTGATTATGCTGTTGGAATGTGTTTTCTTCCGCAAAGCAAAAAAAATCGAGAGCTATGTGAATCGAAAATTAAACAGATTATTGAAGATGAAAAACAAGCTTTTATTAGCTGGCGTGATGTGCCATTTAATAACGATGACATTGCTGATGCTGCAAAGGATGTTCAACCAACGATAAAACAAGTGTTTATACAGAGAAATAAGAGCCTAGCTAATCAGGCAGCATTTGAAAGAAAATTATTTGTAATTAGGAAAAGAATAGAAATAGAAGTTGGTAAATTATTAATAGACGACCCTGCTAATTTTTATATTTCTTCTATGTCTTCAAGAACTGTCGTTTATAAAGGTATGCTCATGGCTCATGAGGTGGGAGAATTTTTTCCAGACCTCGTTAATGAAGAAGCTATATCTGCTATCGCACTTGTACACCAAAGATTTTCTACTAATACGTTTCCGGCTTGGGAGCTTGCGCACCCATACAGAATGATTGCTCACAATGGTGAAATTAATACGGTAAGGGGAAATATCAATTGGATTAAAGCTAGAGCGGGAAAAATGGAATCAATGCTTCTGGGAGAAGATTTAAAAAAATTGTGGCCACTAATAGATGAAACTCAGTCAGATTCAGCAAGTTTTGATAACTGTTTGGAGTTACTAGTAGCGGGTGGGTATAGCCTCCCCCATGCCATGATGATGCTTGTGCCAGAAGCTTGGTCTGATAATCCATTAATGAATGATGATCGAAAAGCTTTCTATGAATATCATGCAACCAAAATGGAACCATGGGATGGGCCCGCAGCGGTCGCTTTCACGGATGGACAAATGATAGGAGCGACCCTCGATAGAAATGGGCTCAGACCAGCAAGATATCTGATGACTGATGAAGGGGTTGTCATGATGGCTTCTGAGATGGGCGTGTTGAAATTTCCTGAAGAAAAAATTGTAAAAAAATGGCGCTTAGAGCCAGGTAAAATGCTTTTAATTGATTTACAAGAGGGTAGATTAATAGACGATGATGAAGTTAAAACGCTTTTATCAACAGCAAAGCCTTATAAGAAAAAAATTAAAGACTCACGTTTTTGTTTGTCAGATTTGACTGTAAAAACTGAAGATTTTCCACTCAATGAGTCTATTTTAGATACGCAACAAGCATTTGGTTACTCGCAAGAAGATATCAATTTTATAATTAAACCTATGATTGATGCTGGTATGGAACCGTCGGGGTCTATGGGCAATGATGCGGCACTCCCCGTATTGTCGAACAGACCTAAGTTAATTTTTAATTATTTTAAACAGCTTTTTGCGCAAGTTACTAATCCACCAATTGACCCTATACGTGAAAACATTGTGATGTCATTGATGACTTTTATTGGTCCAAAGCCAAACTTATTTAATCAAACAGAGGATACTGCTTCACCGAGGCTTGAGGCGAACCAACCAATTTTAACAATTAGTGACCTAGACAAATTAAGTTCGATCGAAAATCTAACTGATAATAAGTTTAAATCTTGCACAATAGACATTACTTTTGAGTTGAAAAAAGGTCAGTCGCTTGAAACGTCACTTGTTAATGAGTTAGATAGAATTTGTAAGCTCGCAAAAGAATCTATAGAAAATAATAATATAATAATCCTATCTGATAGAAATTTATCTAAAACTCGAATGGCTGTGCCGGCTTTATTAGCTTGTTCAGCGACACATCAATACTTGATTGCTGAAGGTTTAAGAACACATACAGGTTTGGTCGTCGATACTGGATCTGCAAAAGAAATTCATCATTTTGCTTTACTTGCAGGCTACGGAGCTGAGGCTGTATGTCCTTGGCTAACATTTAAAACAATTGAAAACATTTCAGATGATTTTATTGTCGCTCAAGATAATTATATAAAAGCGGTTGGAAAAGGCTTATTTAAGGTTATGTCAAAAATGGGCATCTCGACTTATCAGTCATATTGTGGAGCGCAAATTTTTGAGGCTGTGGGCTTAAATCAAGATTTTATTAATCAATATTTTAGAGGTACTTCAACAAATATTGAGGGTATTGGAACAAAAGAAATTGCTGAAGAAATGAGTAGAATTCATCAAAAAGCATTTGGTGATGACCCTGTATTAATAAATGCACTTGATGCTGGCGGAGAATATGCTTTTAGAATTAGAGGTGAGGAGCATATGTGGAATCCGGATTCTATAGCCAAGCTTCAACATGCAACGCGCACCAACCAATATGAGACATACAAAGAATATGCGCAGTTAATAAATGATCAAACTAAAAAACATAAAACCTTAAGAGGTCTCTTTAGTTTTAAGAAAAAAACAGCTATCAATCTTGATGAGGTGGAGTCGGCTAAAAATATTGTAAAAAGGTTCGCAACGGGAGCGATGTCATTAGGATCGATTTCTACAGAAGCTCATTCTACTTTAGCAATTGCGATGAACCGAATAGGCGGTAAATCCAATACAGGCGAAGGTGGAGAAGATAAAAAGCGCTTCTTTCCAATCAAAAATGATTCATCGATCGCGGAACATTTAGGAAGTGAAATCATAGAGTCCGATTTTAAATTAAAAGCGGGTGACTCTATGCGATCTAAGATAAAGCAAGTTGCATCAGGTCGATTTGGAGTAACAGCAGAATACTTATCAACGGCAGATCAGATACAAATTAAAATGGCTCAAGGCGCTAAGCCTGGTGAAGGCGGTCAATTGCCTGGCCATAAAGTAAGCACATACATTGCTAAATTAAGATTCTCGGTACCTGGAGTAGGTTTGATATCACCTCCTCCTCACCATGATATCTATTCAATTGAAGATTTAGCGCAATTGATTCATGATTTAAAAAATGCCAACCCACAAGCGAGCATATCTGTAAAACTTGTATCAGAAACAGGAGTGGGAACAGTAGCAGCAGGAGTTGCAAAAGCAAAATCTGATCACATTGTTATAGCCGGTCATGATGGCGGAACAGGCGCTTCACCTATATCTTCAATCAAACATGCAGGGACCCCATGGGAATTAGGTTTGGCAGAAACACAACAAACCTTAGTGCTCAACCAATTAAGAGGAAGGGTGGTACTTCAAGTTGATGGTCAAATGAAAACAGGTCGTGATGTAGTTATTGGTGCCCTACTTGGAGCAGAAGAATTTGGTTTTGCGACAGCCCCACTTGTTGTCGAAGGTTGTATCATGATGAGAAAGTGCCATCTTAATACCTGCCCTGTCGGCATAGCAACTCAAGATCCAATATTAAGAAAAAGGTTTGCGGGTCAGCCAGAACATGTTGTTAACTTCTTCTTTTTTGTTGCAGAAGAAATTCGAGAAATAATGGCATCACTTGGAATTAAGAGATTTAATGATTTAGTAGGCAGAAGTGATTTGCTTGATACAAAAAAAGGCATTGATCATTGGAAGATTCAAGGATTAGATTTTTCTAAAATTTTCTATCAGCCTGACATGGGTAAAGAAGTATCAAGATACAATACAGAAACTCAATATCATGCACTAGATAAAGCACTTGATAACGAGTTAATTAGTCGCGCACAGAATGCCATAAAAACAAAAGAGCCTTGTGAATTTACTATGCCCATTAGTAATACCAACCGAACTGTAGGTACTCTTTTATCTCATGAAATTGCTAAAACATATGGAAATGAAGGCCTCCCTGATGACTCTATCAAAATTAATTTAGAGGGAACCGCAGGCCAAAGTTTTGGGGCTTTTTTGGCAAAAGGTATTACATTTAATTTATATGGAGAAGGAAACGATTATGTCGCCAAGGGATTATGTGGCGGAAAAATTGTGATAAGACCTCCAGAAAACTTTAAAGGAATTGACGAGAAAAATATCATTATTGGAAATACGGTAATGTATGGTGCGACATCAGGAGAAACCTACTTTAGAGGCATTGCTGGAGAACGTTTCTGTGTAAGAAACTCTGGGGCATCAGCTGTTGTAGAAGGAGTAGGTAATCATGGTTGTGAATATATGACTGGAGGAACTGTCGTAGTTTTAGGACAAACGGGACAAAATTTTGCAGCCGGTATGTCAGGAGGCGTCGCTTATATCTATGACCCATTGAATAGATTTGGTTTAAATTGTAATCATTCAATGGTAACTTTAGAAAAGATTAAAAGAGAAAACGAACAAGCGTCTGGCCCTAGACATTTAGATCAGGCTGATGAAAAAATTCTTAAGTCTTTAGTAGAAAAGCACCTTCAATATACTGATAGTAAAATTGCAAAAAAAATTATTGAACACTGGGATAAAGAGTTAGTCAATTTTATTAAAGTAATGCCAAATGAATATAAAAGGGCTTTAGATGAAATGTTTACTGCTTCTAATAAGGAGGCCGCATAAATGGGAAAGGTAACCGGATTTTTAGACTTCCCCCGACTTGCAGAGGGTTATGTAGCTCCTGCTGAAAGAGTAAAAAACTATAAAGAATTTGTAATGCATCTTTCAGATGAGGAGGCAAAAACCCAAGGCGCACGCTGTATGGATTGTGGAATTCCATTTTGTAATAATGGATGCCCAGTTAATAATATTATTCCTGACTGGAATGATCTCGTTTATAAGCAAGACTGGGAAGGTGCATTGGAAGTATTACATTCAACAAATAATTTCCCTGAATTCACCAGTAGAATTTGCCCAGCACCCTGTGAGTCTGCTTGCACACTTAATATCAATTCAGATCCTGTGGGCATCAAGTCAATAGAACACGCAATTATAGATAAGGCATGGGAGAATAATTGGGTATTGCCTCAAGTTCCAAAAATTAAAACAGGAAGAAAAATAGCAATCGTTGGTTCAGGCCCTGCCGGAATGGCAGCTGCACAACAATTAGCCCGTGTTGGTCATCATGTTGTCGTCCTTGAGAAAAATGACCGAATAGGTGGATTACTTAGATACGGTATCCCAGATTTTAAGATGGAGAAAATACATATTGACCGAAGAGTCAAACAGATGGAAGAAGAGGGCGTTGTATTTAAAACTAATCAAAACGTAGGTGAAAACGTTAAGCCTGATGATCTTATAAATGAATATGATGCAGTGATTCTTGCCGGCGGGGCAGAATGGCCAAGAGATCTGCCAATACCAGGCAGGGACTTAGATGGTGTGCATTTTGCAATGGATTTCTTACCACTGCAAAATAAGGTTGTTGCCGGTGATAAATTTGAGGACCAAATCATGGCTACAAACAAACATGTTGTGGTGATCGGAGGTGGAGATACAGGATCGGATTGTGTTGGAACTTCAAACCGCCATGGCGCTGCTTCAATTTCACAATTTGAACTAATGCCGCAGCCCCCAGAAAATGAAAACAAATTATTAGCATGGCCTTATTGGCCGCTTAAGATGAGAACATCAAGCTCACATGAAGAGGGTTGTGATAGAGATTGGTCGATTGCTACAAAATCATTTGTTGATGATGGCAACGGTAAAGTTAAAGAATTGATAGCAAGTAAAGTTAAATGGGAAGATGGAAAAATGAAAGAAATTCCTGGATCTGAATTTAAATTGAAAGCAGATCTCGTGTTGCTAGCGATGGGTTTTATTAGTCCCCAGCAAAAAATTCTAGACCTATTTAATGTCGAAAAAGATCAACGTGGAAATGCTAAAGCTGATACAGAGGGAGAGAGCTCATACGCCACCTCTAAAAATAAAGTTTTTGCTGCAGGCGATATGAGAAGAGGTCAATCTCTCGTAGTATGGGCAATTAGAGAGGGCCGACAATGTGCTCGATCTGTTGACGAATTTTTGATGGGTAAAACGACTCTACCTCGATAAAAGCAATTCCCTCAAATTAATGACAAAAATAATAAACGACTCTTTTTTAAAAACCTTAAGAAGAGAAGCAACTCCTTATACCCCTGTATGGATGATGAGACAGGCGGGGCGATACCTACCAGAATATAGAGCATCAAGAAAAACAGCAGGAAGCTTCTTAGAGCTCTGTAAAAACAAAAACTTCGCGACAGAAGTAGCCTTGCAGCCACTTGATCGATACCCATATTTAGATGCCGCTATTCTATTTTCAGATATTTTAACGGTACCTGATGCAATGGGATTAGGACTTCACTTCGTAGAGGGGGAAGGGCCTAAATTTAAATATCCTTTGCAAAATGAGGAGGCAATTTTCAAATTAGATATTCCTGATGTTGAGGAAAGTTTGAAATATGTGTTTGATGCAGTTAAATCAATTAAGGAGGCGCTTAATGGCAGAGTACCTCTTATAGGTTTTTCAGGAAGCCCTTGGACCTTAGCTACCTATATGATTGAAGGTCAAGGAGGAACAGATTTCATGAGAATTAAGAAAATGATGTATTCCCGGCCTGACTTAATGAACCATATTTTAAAAATAAACGCCGAAACAGTATCAAGATATTTAGCATGTCAAATAAAAGCGGGTGCTGATGTGGTTATGTTATTTGATACCTGGGGAGGCATTCTTGCACATCATGAATATGAACAATATTCATTAAATTATATGAAAGTTATTATTTCAAATCTAAATATCCTAGGTTTTGATAAAATCCCTAAAATTATTTTTACTAAAGGTGGGGGCCAATGGATTAGTAAACAAGCAAAAATTGGTGCAGATGGTATAGGGTTGGATTGGCAAACAAATTTAAATAAAGCAAGAAACGAAGTTAATGATCAAATTACATTGCAAGGTAACCTTGACCCATCAATTTTATTATCTGAACCCAAAGTAATTGAAGCATCAGTAAAAAAAGTGCTGGATGATTACGGAATTGGCGAGGGCCATATTTTTAATTTAGGGCACGGTATTACACAGTTTACGCCGGTAGAAAATGTATCAGCAATGCTTGAAACGATTAGAAAATATAGTAAACAATTTCATTAAAACCTACTCTCTTTTCAAAGAAAGCGAATTAATACAATACCTTAAACCTGATGGCTCAGGGCCGTCTGGGAATACGTGCCCAAGATGTGCATCACAGCAATTACATGTCACTTCAATTCTTGTCATCATATGAGTCGTGTCAGCAGTATAAGCGATTGCGTTTTCTTTTAAAGGTTGCGTGAAGGAAGGCCAGCCTGATTGTGAATCAAATTTTTCTGAGGCATCAAAAAGTAATGTTCCACAGCACGCACAAGCATAAATCCCAGGCTCAAAACGTGAACACATTTCTGAGCTAAAAGCATGTTCCGTGCCTGATTGCCTTGTTATAAAAAAAACATCATCACTTAATAACTTCTTCCATTCTTCCTCAGTCTTGATAACTTTATTTTCAGGTGCGGATACACCATTTTTTACAAAGTCCTCGATGTTTTTCCAAGTCAGCATATTAATAAGTTAGTGTGTAGTGTTAGCATCAATACCAATCCCGGTCTGGGATCTAAAATATTGCGAATCAAATTTATTAATTTCTTTATATCCACTTTTAGACCTATCGAATGTACAAAGTATCCAAATAGTTATAAATGTGATTGTCATAGAAAATAATGCCGGATATTTATAGGGAAAGATTGGGTTAGGATTCCCTAAAACATCTACCCAAACAACCGGACCTAAAACGACAAATGTGATTGCGGAGAATAATCCAAGAGAACCGCCAATCACCGCTCCTCTAGTTGTCAGTTTTTTCCAGTAAATTGAGAGTAACAATAAGGGAAAATTTGCACTTGCCGCGATTGCAAAGGCGAGCCCAACCATGAAAGCAACATTTTGATTTTGAAAAATAATCCCAAGATAAATAGTTAGAATACCAAGCAATATAGTTGCTAATTTGGAAACAAACATTTCATTTTTTTCACTTTGTTTTCCTTTTAGAAAAGCATTAGCATATAAATCGTGTGAGATTGCAGAGGCACCTGCAAGCGTAAGTCCAGATACTACAGCTAAAATTGTGGCAAATGCTACAGCAGAAATGAAGCCTAGCAATATTTCGCCTCCCACAGCATCTGCTAAATGAATGGCAGCCATATTGTTGCCTCCAATCAGCGTATTAGAGGTATCAAGATAAGTTGGATTATTTGAAATTAAAATGATAGCACCAAAGCCAATAATAAAAGTTAATAGATAAAAGTAACCGATAAATCCAGTTGCGTATGCAACAGATTTTCTTGCTTGTATGGCATTGGGGACCGTAAAAAATCTCATTAAAATATGAGGTAAACCAGCTGTTCCAAACATTAAAGCAAGTCCTAGTGAAACTGCTGAGATTGGATCTGAGATTAAGCCACCCGGAGATAAAATAGTAATCCCCTTTTTATGAATACTTGTAGCCTCATTAAAGAATAAATTTAAATCAAAATTAAATTGAAATAGCACAAGCACCGCAATAACAGTTGCCCCAAACAATAATAAAATAGCTTTGATAATTTGCACCCACGTCGTCGCCAACATTCCACCAAAGGTGACATATAGAATCATTAACCCCCCAACAATCATGACAGCCGAGTAATAAGGTAATCCAAAAAGAATTTCAATAAGTTTGCCTGCCCCTACCATTTGAGCGATTAGGTATAAAATAACGGTGGAAAGTGATCCACACGCAGCTAAAATTCTAATGGGCCTTTGGTTTAAGCGAAAGGAAACAACATCAGCGAAGCTATATTTTCCAAGATTCCTTAACGGCTCAGCAATTAATAAAAGAATAATGGGCCAACCAATTAAAAAACCAATTGAGTATATTAATCCATCGAATCCTGTTAAATATACTAGACCAGAAATGCCTAAGAAAGATGCGGCCGACATAAAATCTCCAGATATGGCTAATCCGTTTTGTAAGCCTGAAATATTCCCACCCGCCGTATAAAACCCATCTGCAGTTGAAGACTTTTTTGAGGCCCAGTAAGTAATGAAGAGAGTGACAGAAACAAACAAGATAAACATGATGATAGAGATATGATTGTCTCCACTATTACCATCACTGGCTAGAGAAAGGTTGCTAAATAATAAGATTGATAAAATTAATTTATTCATTATTTCTTGATGGCACTAATCTGTGGCTCAATAAATTTGTTGGCTAGATAAACATATATGATCGTAATGATGAATATCAAAAGAATAAGTACTAATCCTAAAAAAATCCCTAAGGAAATATGAGTATCAAAAATGAAAGGACTAAACATTTCGGGTTTAAATGCAATAACTCCAATAAAAAAGAAATATGGAGCTATAGTTAAAAATAAGAGTGGGCGAATTATTTTTGCCCTCAATTTTATTAGAACATTAAGTTGATGGTTATAATTTGACTTCATAAAATATACTGTAAAGTAAAAAAATAAGGTTACAGGATTGAATTCATATAGCCAAATTAAAAATAATGATGCTATTTAAATTGTTCTAAAGCTTTATATATTTTCTGATGTGCTTCATTTGCAACAACTTTTCTATTTTTTTTATTGGATACTACTGGAAGCACAGATATGTGTGCTGTTAAATTTTTTACCTTTATTAAGGCCCACATTGATTGAGCAAGGCTTATATCCCCTGCATAGGAAGGAGCGGAGGTAAATTTACCATCAGAAGTATATCGTATCGATAAAGGTAAGATATTTATATTGCAATTGATAGCAGTTTGAAAAAAGTTACTTTTAAAGGGGAGCAATCTCGATCCATCCGTTGCAAAACCCTCAGGAAAAAAATACACGCTATCCATTTTATTTAACTTTTTTTCAATTTGATTTGATGCCATTGAGAGTGATTTTTTGTTTCCTCTTTTTATATAAATCGTGTCTGCACATTTAGTTAATTTGCCAATGAGTGGCCAGCTTTCTACATCGCCCTTTGATAAAAAAGAAATAGGAACGATGGAGTTAATTAAGAAAATATCTAACCATGAGATATGGTTGCTTACAATTAAGAAATGTTTATTAGATAAAAGTTTGTTTAAATCTTGGTTTATTTCCAAATGAATTTTTAAGATACTTAAAAGTCTTTTTGACCAGTTTTTTATGTATCTCTTTTTTGGTTTGTCATTGATATACAAAATATATAGCGCTTGAAAAAAACCGTAAAAAAGATGAATGATGATTAAAGAAAATTTAACCATTTAAGAATTTATATTTTCTTCAATGAATTCATTCAGCTTTTGGAAGTTTATAAACACTTATATAATCACCCTGAGAAAAGCCCATAATTTTATTACCACCGGCGGCGACAGCGATATACTGTTCCCCATCTATAAGGTAGGTGATGGGCGGTGCATTAACGCCAGCATCAATATAAGTTTGCCAAAGCAATGCCCCTGAAGCTGCATCGATGGCATTAAAATTTCCATTGCCCTCACCCAGGAATACTAAACCCCCTTTGGTAGATAACGTTCCTCCAACAAGTGGCTGTGGTGTTTTATACTGCCATTGTATTTTACCTGTCGATAAATTGATTGCTGAAAGCAAACCCCACTGCGGGTCATTTGTGGGCTCTGAACTTGTATATTCAGTGATTCCGTTTTCAGTATTTTTTTCATGAAGTGTATATTTGATTGGAGCATGAATGCCTGAGACAAAGGCAAGATTTAAATCTGAATTAATGCTGATAGGAGACCAATTAGAACCCCCTAAGATACCAGGGTAAATAATAGTCCCCTCCTTTGATGCCCCAGCAAAGAGATTACTCTGGGGTACAAATGCTTCTGATTTTAATATGAGCGACCCCGTGTCTCTATTTATAATATATAACCATCCAGTTTTACTTGCCTGGGCGACAGCAGGAATGACTTGACCATCATGATATGCATAAAAAAGTACAGGTGGGCTAGCAACATCATACCCCCAAATGTCGTGAGGAACTTGTTGGTAGTACCATTTCAATTTCCCCGTTTCAGCATCAAGTGCGACAATGGATACAGTATATAAATTATCACCCGGCCGAGTTTCTCCACTCATTTGAGGAGAAGGATTCCCTGTACCAAAGAAAAGGGTATTTGTTTCCTTGTCTATGGCAGGGGTTGTCCATGCAGAACCTCCTCCAAATTCTACTGCATTAGGATATTTGTCTAAGGTAGCCTTTTCATGATAAATATCTCTGTTTAAAGTGAGCCCATCTTCAATAAAGTTATTAAAATTCCCTTCCCATCCAGTCTCTAAAATAGTATTAAATTGCCATATTTGCTGACCAGAATGTATATCGTAAGCAGCTAAAAAGCCTGACCGACCGTATTTCCCTGATACACCAACCACAGCACCTAATGGTGTATTAGCTCCCTCTTCCTCTACATGAAGTCCATATCCTACTCCGGTGATTCCAATAATCACTTTGCCGTTATAGACCACCGGCGCCATAGAAATACCTACGCCAGTCCCACCACTTATTTGTTTATCAGAATTGGCATCAGATTCATCCAGGTCGCTTATAGATTCAGTCTCAACATTGTTTTTGACAACATTGATATCCCATATTTTTTCTCCTGTTTTAATATTTAGGGAAATAAGTCGAGCATCTACCGTGCCAAAGAATAATTGTTTACCTTGAAGTGCAACTCCCCTGTTTGATGGACCACAACAAAGTTTCCAGTTAGGGTTAAGATCATGCTCATAACGCCAAATTTCATTTCCAGTTTTGGCATCTAAAGCAAGTACATTATTGAAAGGGAGTGAAACAAACATGACCCCTTCATGAACAATGGGTGTCGATTGAAAAGTTGCCGGCACGCCAGTTTGAACCTGCCATGCCATTTCCAAAGTCTCAACATTAGTTTTATTAATTTGAGTGATTCTCGAAAAACGTTGGTTACTTAAATCCAAGCCATAAGAATTCCATTCTTGGTCTGGCTGACTACAACTGACGGTAAAAATGACAATAAAAGCGGTGATAAAAAAATTTCGTAAAATCATAAAATTTAATAACATTCTAATTTTGTTTTCAATACATTCATTTTATCAGCAATTATTTGTAACTCGCCTTTATCTAAAGCCTCTATTTGTAAATCAGTTTTTTGTTGTGAAGGACGCACCATACTATAAAGGTGAATCCCTTTAAGTTGGTGAGCATAAGGTTTTAAAAACTGAATATACTCATTCACAAAATCGTTTGAAGGTAGTTCGTTATTTATTTTAAGTAAGCATGTCTGCACTATCGTAGGAGAAATAGACAAAGCATTTTTTAAGTTTTTTCTTAAGCTTGCGATTGATAAATTAATACGATTTATTTTTTGGGCCTCTTTTGGATTTACATTATCAATCTTAAACCAAACTTCATGATTAACGGATTTCATGTGTTCTAAGCCTTGCTGAACATTTTCTTTATTCAGATAACTTCCGTTAGTAATTAACCTTAACTTAATAGTATTAGATAGTTGGAATTTATTTATTTTTTCTAAAACAATTTTAACTATAGGTTCAAATTCTGGTGTAGCGGTTGGCTCACCATTACCAGAGAATGCAATGTCTTTAAATTCAACTTTATGAGAGGCACATTCACTTAGGAAGGTTCCATTAACAATGTTTTCAAGCCATTTATCAAGTTCATTTTCGAGAAGTTCTAGATCAATTTTTTCTGGTTTACCTCGGGTTAGGTCTGATACTTGGCAGTAGATACATTGCCAATTGCATGCATTATTAGTGTTTAAATTTATTCCTAAAGATAACCCCATTGATCGCCTTGAGACAACCGGATAAATATATTTACTTTTAAAAATATTACGATCATGATTAAAAATTGTGAGCATTTCTTTTTTCATGTTTGTTTATCAGGCAAAGGTGTTATTGAATGGTTACGACTAATTAGATTAGTCGTCCAAATTCATTTGCTGAACCACATCCTTCTCAGTGTGCCATCTTTATCAACAATGGAGTGCTTAACTGCACCGAGTATATGGAATATGAGAAGTAATAGAAGGAGTAGGCCAAAAATTTCATGGAATTCATAAAATAATTCCCTGATTGCTTTGTCATCAAAACCAGGAATTACTTTAATACCAAACCATTTGATTCCATATTTACTGCCAGCAGACATTATGATTCCTGATAGAGGGATGAGAAACATAAGCAGATAAAGTGAGTGATGCGTGGCTTTGGCTAAGCGCTTTTCCCAAAGTTTCATCGAACTAAGAAAAGCAGGCGGGCGATGGGTAAACCTCCAGTACATCCTTAAAACAATAAGCATAAGTAAACTCAGGCCCACTGACTTATGAAGATTAAAGTAAAAGGATCTTTGTGATTGTTCCTCTTCTACTTCCCATGTTATGAGGCCCAAATTAAATATATCAAAACTAGTAGTCTTAGGCGTTTCTTTAGGTAGCTCCGTCATAAACCAACCAAGAACAAACATAAATAAAATGGCAATGCCAATCAACCAATGTAAGGCAATGGCTACGTTTGTGTATTTGATATTATTATTCATCTGGCAAGTAAACTAGTTAAATTTTATAAACAGATTATAATAAATTTACATGATTAGATATAGAAAAAACTTTTTTTTGAAACATTCTTTGTTGTTAATTTTCTTACTCACTTTCAGTGTGTTTATTTATGCTTCAAGTCCTTCAATTGAATTTGAAGAAGTTGCTCCAGGCATTTTTGTTCATCAAGGTGAGCACTTGGATGTAGACGAAACATACCATGGAGACATTGCAAACATTGGCTTTATTGTTGGAGAAGAATCAATTGCCGTCATTGATTCGGGAGGTTCTCTTAAAATTGGTAACGAACTTAAAACGGCAATTAGAAAATTTTCTAAATTACCCGTTCGATATGTAATCAACACCCATGTTCATCTTGATCATATTTATGGGAACGCTTCCTTTGTTGGAGAAAATGTAGATTTTATAGGTCATGTTGAATTACCCAAAGCCATGGCACTTAGAAAAGAGTTTTATGAGCGTATAAATCTCGAATACCTTGATGTACCAAATGATCAATCAATCCAAATTGCACCTAATATATTAATTAAACCGAATGAAAGTAAAATTTTTGACTTGGGCAATAGAAAAATAAAAGTCACGGCCTACTCTATCGCCCATACAAAAACCGATGTTACCATCGAAGATTTAAAAACTAAGACACTTTGGGCAGGAGATTTATTATTCACAGAAAGAACCCCAGTCATTGATGGCGATATTCACGGGTTCATAGACGTTATCGACAAAATTTTAATGTTGGATATTGATCAAGTCATCCCTGGTCATGGGACTCCTACAAAAAAATGGAAAGAAGCTTTTTTAAAGGAACAAAATTATTTTAAATTATTAAGAGACGAAGTTAGGTTGGCGATTGATAACGATCAGGACCTTCAATTAACAATTGATACAGCAGGCCAATCGGAGTCAGAAAAATGGGAATTATTTGATATCCAAAACGGTAGAAATATAAATAAAATATTTCCTACGATGGAGTGGGAGTAACTCCAGACATAAGCATGACGTGCCTATGTCTGGAATCTAATTATTTGCCTTTCTTACAACCATCAATACTGTAGCCAGTCTCTGGGTTTAACGCTAAGTGCAGAAGACCTCCACAAATTGCAAGATATTGAAGTGACATTAATAATAGCGGTTGCCCTCCTAAAGCATTCATAAAGTAAATTATTGCCCATACAAATGAATAAACTGAAAGAACATAAGCAGTAATTTTGATTTTGTAACCAATAATTAGAGTAAATCCTGCAATGAGCTGAACAAGTATACTGATAGGCGCAAAAATTCCTGGTATGCCTCTGGCACCTAATAAATCTTGATATAAAGCATAACCGTTAGGCGTGTTGTAGATATTGTTTATGATAAAAAGAACAGATACAAAAAATATGAGTGCCATTAACACTCGAGAGATAACACCTAATAATTTACACACAGTCATTTTTCCTTAATAGTAATTTAAATGAATAATGCCTTTTTATGGAAAACTCTGCAAGTTTTAAACACTCTCGAAAGAGTTTAGAATTTTTCTAATAGGGCTTGGCAAAGCTGCACTTTTTAAATTACTTTTCTCAATCCATTTATAATTATTAATTTTAGGAAGCTTCAGTGTATCAATCGATATATATTGAAAATGAATATTTAGTTTATAGTGCGTAAATGCAGTCTTGTGTTTACCTAATTTTAAAATTTTAAAATTACCCTCACCTAGATTTTCTTTTATCCAATTTTCAGAATTCTCAAAATTTTCTAATTCAGGCATGGACCAAAGGCCTGCCCAAATTCCCTTTGATGGTTTTTTTTTAAATAAATAGGAATTATTAGAGTCAAGTACTAATAAATAAATCTCTTTTGTAGGTAAGGTTTTTTTTGGTTTAGAGACAGGAATGTCTTTCGTTAAATTTTTCTTAAAACTAATACACTCACTTTGTAAGGGGCAGTTGTTACACAGCGGCTGACTTCTTTTACAGACAGTTGCCCCTAAATCCATCAGTGCTTGGGTGTAGGTTTGAATATATTTATTGGTTTTCGGTAAATTGTCAGAAGCTATTTCCCATAATTTTTTTTCTACTGAAAGTTTTCCAGCCCACTCCATAATTCCGAAGTGTCTTGTAAATACGCGTTTAACATTTCCATCTAAAATAGGCTTCTTTTTTTTAAAAGCGAATGCAGAAATTGCTCCCGCTGTTGAGCGACCAATCCCTGGGAAAGTTAAAAGTGTATCGAATGATGATGGGAATTTACCATCATAATTTTTTGAGATTTCTATAGCTGTTTTGTGTAAGTTCCTTGCTCGAGCGTAATAACCGAGTCCACTCCACAATTCAAGAACTCTTTCTTCTTCTGCATTAGCAAGGGCATCTATATTTGGAAAACGCTTAATAAATTTTTCAAAATAAGTTAAAACAGTACTAACTTGCGTTTGTTGAAGCATGATCTCTGATAACCAAATAAGATAAGGATTATCTGTATTTTGCCATGGCAAGTTATGTCGCCCTGACGTCTTATGCCATTGAATTAGTTGGTCTGAAATAAAACCCATAATCAATTTTTACTAGAAAAAATAAATAACTGCAATTATTCCAATAAGAATTCTATACCAACCAAATATGACAAAGTCATGGTTAGCTACATACTTGATAAAAACTTTTATAATTAATAAAGCACTCACAAATGCTGTGATAAAGCCAATTGAGAAGATGGGTACATGATGCATATTGAGTACAGAAAAGTTGGTTGCTAAATCAAATAACGAAGCGGCGAATATAATGGGGATAGCTAAGAAAAACGAAAATTCAGTTGCTGTTTTTCGATCTAGCCCTGATATTAAACCACCCATGATAGTAGACGCAGACCTTGAAACTCCCGGAATTAAAGCGAAACATTGAGCTAATCCTACGACTAAAGCTTGCTTTTTTGTGATCTGATCAACATTTGTTTTTGTTTTAATGGTTAATTTTTTTTCAATTAAAATCATTATAAAACCACCAATTATCAGACTGATGCCTACGATTATTGGGTTAAAGAGATAAAACTTAATCATTTTATGAAATAAAAGCCCCATTATCGCAGCTGGAAGGAAGGCAATGAATAGATGGAGTATAAAATTTTGGGCGACTTTTTCATGCAAAGCTCCTTTAAAGGTCAATATTAATTTGTCTTTATATTGAACGATAACGGCGAGGATAGCGCCGAGCTGAATAAAAATTTCAAAAACTTTACTTGAGTCGTCATTAAATTGTAAAAGCTCAGCTGCTAAAATCAAATGGCCAGTAGAGCTGACCGGAATAAATTCAGTGATTCCTTCAACAACTCCGAGAATGAAGGCTACCCATAAAAGATATAAATCCATCAAGATTCCTTAGAATGCTTCGTTAAATTTTCTGGTAAACTTCAGCACCTTTTTTTACAAATTCAATCGATTTTTCTTCCATGCCTTTTTCTAGAGCCTCTGTATCAGATATTCCTTTTTTGGCTGCATAGTCTCTAACATCTTGGGATATTTTCATTGAACAGAAATGGGGGCCACACATTGAACAAAAATGAGCTTGTTTGGCACCCTCTTGCGGAAGTGTTTCATCATGAAATTCTTTTGCTTTTTCAGGATCTAGGCCTAAATTAAACTGATCATTCCATCTGAATTCAAATCTTGCTTTCGATAGAGCATTATCACGGATTTGTGCACCCGGGTGACCTTTTGCAAGATCTGCTGCATGGGCTGCAATTTTGTAAGTAATAATACCCGTTCTCACGTCCTCTTTTTCAGGCAAACCTAAATGTTCTTTTGGTGTGACATAGCAAAGCATGGCACAGCCATACCAACCAATCATAGCAGCACCAATACCTGAAGTGATATGATCATAGCCAGGTGCAATATCGGTAGTTAACGGTCCAAGTGTGTAAAAAGGGGCTTCGTCACAATGTTCTAACTGCAGATCCATATTTTCTTTAATCATATGCATAGGCACATGACCCGGGCCTTCAATCATTACTTGGACATCATGTTTCCAAGCGATTTTAGTTAGCTCGCCTAATGTTTTTAATTCAGCAAATTGTGCCTCGTCATTTGCATCATATATTGATCCTGGTCTTAAACCATCCCCTAAACTAAAGCTAACATCATAGGCTTTCATTATTTCGCAGATTTCTTCAAAGTGAGTATATAAGAATGATTCTTTATGATGAGCGAGACACCAACTCGCCATAATAGAACCTCCTCGACTCACAATACCCGTCATTCTTTTAGCAGTCATTGGAATATAAGCCAATCTAACGCCTGCATGAATTGTAAAATAATCTACCCCTTGCTCTGCTTGTTCAATGAGGGTGTCTTTAAAAATTTCCCAAGTTAAATCCTCAGCCTTACCATTTACTTTTTCTAGTGCTTGGTAAATTGGAACGGTCCCTATAGGAACAGGGCTATTTCTAATAATCCACTCTCTTGTTTCATGAATATTTTTTCCAGTAGATAAGTCCATTACAGTGTCACCACCCCAACGGGTACCCCAAACCATTTTTTCGACCTCTTCACTAATGCTCGATCCTAGGGCTGAGTTACCAATATTGGCATTGATTTTAACTAAGAAATTTCTTCCGATAATCATCGGTTCTGTTTCTGGGTGATTAATATTTGCTGGAATGATAGCTCGCCCTTTGGCAACCTCATCTCTTACAAATTCTGCGGTTATTTTTTCTGGAATATTGGCACCATGATTTTCACCAGGATGTTGTGTTTGGAGGACATCCGAGATGCCTTCACGCCTTTGGTTTTCTCTAATGGCTATAAACTCCATTTCGGGGGTAATAATTCCTTTTTTGGCATAGTGCATTTGAGATACATTTTTACCTGCCATGGCTTTCTTTGGATTACGTTTAAGGTTAAATCGCATATCTTCTAATGATGGGTCTGTTTTTCTTTTTTTACCAAAAGTAGATGATGGACCCTGAAGTTGTTCGGTATCTTTTCTATCCTCAATCCATTTATTACGCAAAGGGATTAAACCATTTTTAATATCAATTTTACTTTTGGGGTCAGTATAAGGCCCCGAGGTATCGTAAGTTAATACGGGGGCATTTTTTTCAGCACCAAATTCAGAAGGTGTATCTGAAATAGAAATTTCTCTAAAAGGAACTTGAATATCGGGCGTCGATCCCTCTATGTATACTTTTTTTGAGTTTTCAAAAGATTCAAGAGCCGCTTTGTCAAGGCCTGCGTCTTTACTTACGAATTTATCGACATTCATTTTAATCTGTTTATCTGAAGCGTTCACTGCTGACTCCTTTATTAATTTTACATATAGTAGGAAGCAGTTTATTAAATGCATTCCCTACGGCGATATTTAATTCACATCAGGTTCAAAGAGTTTTTCTCACCACTAAAAAGCGGACCCCTAGCACTAGGTATAAATTACTTGATTATCATGCTTATAGCAAGGTAAGCATGATATTTTTAATGAAAATACCCAACGTATTTTTGACCGGCTCAGCTATAATTGGTTATAAATTATTCTAAATTTTTTTCAGAGCTTACAAATAAATGAAAACCCTTACCGATGTCAAACGCTTTAATATGATTGAGCAACAAATTAGAACATGGGATGTGTTTGATGCGTCGATTTTAGATTTGTATGACAAGATTAAAAGGGAAGCATATGTCCCAGAAGTGTATAAAAAAATTGCTTTCACAGACGTACAAATTCCACTTCAACATAAACAATTCATGCTTGCCCCAAAACAAGAGGCAAGAGTTTTGCAATCTCTTAAGTTAAAACCAACAGACCATATTTTACATATTGGTACTGGGACGGGTTTTTTTGCAGCCTTGCTAGCTTCTCTTTCAAAGCATGTCGTTACGATGGATTTGTTTGATAATTTCTTAGATGAAGCAAAAAAAATTCATCAAAAAGATAATCTCTCAAATTTATCATATATAAATGATGATGGTGTTCAAGGTAACTTAGACTTTGCGCCTTATGATGTGATTGTATTTACGGGGGGCGTCCTTAAAGAGCCTTTAGGGCTCAGAGAACAGCTTAAAGTAGGCGGTAAATTATTTTTGTTCGAAGGTACTAAAACGC
>OBMK010000550.1_pt1 | contig 36079 bp, 41 predicted proteins | sample 1539081 | NCBI WGS metagenome assembly OBMK01 (sample SAMEA3355528, study PRJEB22509) | marine metagenome | biome: marine; feature: river plume; material: water | place: USA | collected 2010-08-07 | depth 0.5 m | reverse complement strand
TGTGTGCTTTACTTAGGAAACCAAAGATGCCCATACTTGTTATAAGCATAAGAACAAATACTGCAGAGGCGAGATAAGTCCGTAACCACCATGCAGCCTGTTTCCAATGTTTGTGTAACCATACAGCCGTAACTAGTTTACCAACTTCAAGTACTCCGCCCATAATCATTATTGGTACTGCCGCAGCCGCAAAGATGGCGACCAAACCTGCTACAGAATAATATATTGCCACCGCCGATATACAAAGTGCGGTGATAAAGGTTAGAATACCTAACATCATGTCCCTCTCCTGAGAATCCCTATACTGTATTTAGCGGTATTTTGGTTCATAATAAAGTGTTGTGTTATCTAACAATAAATCTCCAACCGTTGTGTCCAACATCTTGACATGCTGTTTCCTCAAAATTACGTGTTTTTCCTTTGACGGTAACTGTGCTGTAAATTACTTTACAAAACCCGCTACTCATAGGATAACCATGTACTGCTTTTACACTACCTTTGGCTCTATTATGGTCGTACCAATTGTATACTGTACCGTATTCACTTTGTAGTGCGGCATTTACAGCACTACTCTGTTTACGCTTTTGTTCAACATTTAATCGAAACCACTGATACTTACTAAGGTTATATACTGTAGTAACTACTCCGCCATTGGCATAATTTATTTCAGCACTTTTTGTAACACTATTACTTTGTTGGTAAGGCGTAGTTGTGGAGCAGGCTCCTAAACTACCTAACAGTACCGTTAATGTTAAGAATTTCCCAACTACCGTCAAGTTTCTCACATCGAACTCCTCTTACTTGTGTTTGTTTACCCCATCGGGTTTCATTGTACCAAAACTCTTCACATCCTTTGTCAATACCGGCTCTAGCAATTTCCATTTGGTTGCCTGGACGGTCTGTACATTCTAGTAAGGTTTCGCTATCAACTGTTTGACCTTGTTGCATTTTTATAGTTTGGTCAGTATAACAGTAAGGTGCATCATAGTCATGGTAGTCGGGTGTAGTTGTACACCCTGCACTACTAATTATTATTAGACTGATTAGAAGATACTTGAGCATTGTTAGCCTCTGCAATTAATTTGTCAAAAGTTTCAAGTGGCATCTTAATTCTTACATATGTATGTACTCTACCAGTACTGGCAAGTTCATATGAATATTTCTTAACTTCAAGATGTTCTCTAATTGTTGTATTTTTAACAAGATGCTCTACACGAGTTCTATCTTGTCTATTGTCACCGTTGATATCAACGACGGTTGAACTGTTCACAACACCGTTAACACGTTCAGCAAAGCCTTTTACAGCAAACGCATATGCTTGTGACTCACTTGCTTGTTCGTATTTGCTTTCGCCCATACCACATGCATACGCATATTTGTCTTTCCAAAATAGGAAACCTTCTGAACCAATTTGTTCACAGTCTGCATACCATTTTGGATTTGCCTTTGTTTCTCTTACATCAATAGTTGTCATTGATGAACATGCTCCTAGGGTAACTAGTACACCTACAAGTGTTGCTTTTTTAATCATGCCTTTCATTCAAGCCTCCATTAGCCTTTTAGTTTATTGTTATACTATACAATAGATTTGTCAAATAGTCAACCACTTTTGGTTAACCTTAATTCCACCTATAAAATATATGAGAACCTATACGCCCAACTTGGTCTAATGTTGGTGCCCATCTAGGTGAAACATATGTTGCGTGATAGTGTGTCGCACCTTCTGTTATACCTCTATACTTTCCAGATTGTACAAGACGTTGTGCTATTTCCTGTGCTTTCATCCAACTGTCTGTATCATGTGCTGTATCACTACGCCCATCACACCACCAACTGAATTGACACTTATGTCGAATAGGATTATAAATTCTTTCACTATCAGGCAAACTACTATATTGTTTAGTCTTCCAACTTTCTTTTACTGGTCCGTCTTTTACTACACCACAAATAGTATTAGGATAACGTGTGTCTAGTACACGGTTCAGTACTACATCTGCAACAGCATATTGTCCTGCAATATGATCTGCTCTTGCTTCATGATATATATTCATTGCCAAACAATACAATTCGGGCTCATCTGCTTGTGCAAACATTTCACCTTCAATTGGTTCTTGAAATGTAGAACCTGCAGCCGATGTTGTAATTAATAAAATTAATAGGGTAGTTGCTAACTTGTTCATTTTGCCATCCTTGCAATTTCTTTTGCTTGATCTGTTCCACGCATAACAGGAACAGCATTTGACTTGTGCATTGTTGCAATGCCTACAATAAGATCACCTGTGTACTTAGGTGTTTCTTTCTTAGTGCCGCCGGAACAACCTCTATTGAAAGTACCTGCTTTGATTGCTTCTTCCATTGCTGAAGGAATCTTTGGGTCATTTCTGCGCCAGCTTGTGTCAGGAGTATATGTACCCCTACTTTTTACAAGTGCTTTGTACTCACCTCGGACATACGAAATGTAGTCTTCTACTGTGTTGTACTGTAATGAGTGATTGTTTGCTCGACGCATTGCTTTATTGTGCTTGCGCCACTCGATAGTATATCGTTCGATATCTTTTTGTGTAAGAGCTTTCTTCTTATGTTTCTTAGTACTAATAGTACTAAGACCTCTCGCTAGATGCATTGTCATTGTGCCTACCTCGTGCCTTTATTATAGTTACACTATAGCACAAGATAACTGCAAAGTCAATCTTTAGTTTACCAAAAAGTTATTTTTTGCCTTCCATTTGCTTGACTGCTTTATTATAAACATCTTTTGGCATTACACCTTCACGCAATAACTTATCTCTATTGACCATATGCTTTGCTTGAACTTCTTCTTTACTGCCTCCAAAGTATGCTACAGCATGTCCTTCACTAATAAGAATGTTAGTACATCTTGTTCCGTCGTCTACAAGGAAGTCTCCAAGTATACGTCCGAACTTGCCCTTTTTGTCTTCACCGCTTCTGTCAATTTCTGTTTTGAGTACTTGTATTGATCCTATTGGTAAAAGTTCTTTTAGTCTTGTCTTTGATGCAAGTCCAAACGCCTTTTCAACTTTGTCTCTTGTTCTTGACTCAGGTGTATCAATACCCATCATGCGTACACGTTCTTTGTGCATCCACATTCCAAAACCTAGATCAATATCTACATCAACAGTGTCACCGTCAACGACCCGAAGGATTTTACATTTATATTCGTACATTTTGCCCTGCCCTTAATAATTATATGCTAACTTTATTTAGCCATAAAAAAAGGGTTGCAATTCAACAAAGCAACCCTTTTTTGTTTTTATGTTATTAATTTAGAAGTTAAACGATAGACCTGCTGTCGGTGTAAATTCTTCTGCATCTGTGTCATAGTCAACACCTGCACTTAGTTCTGCACCTGAATAGTTCATTACATACTCACCACCAATGTGCTGTAGTCTGTTAGCATCTGAACCGTTTACGTATGCTGTTAATCCGCTTACGTCTACTGTACCTTCATATGCCCAGTTTTCTGCATCTGTGTCATATGTAAATGCACCACCTGCTGTTGCTACACCTAAGTCTAGTCCAGCAACTTCTGCACCTAATACAGTGTTTTCGCTTGCACGGTTATAGTCTAATGCACCTGTAATTGCAAAACTATCCATATCAATTGTGTATGCACCTTGTACGTTGCTTACTTCTGTTACGTCTGTTGTGTAATCAGTTAAGCCTACAACTACACTTGCACTACCAAACGACAATGCTACTGATTCAGTCATTGCTGGTTTTGCTAATGTTCCGTCTGCTGACGCATTGGCTGATGTTTCAGGTAATAGACCATTGTCGTCACCAATTGCAACGCCTACGCCTGCTACTGTTGTTCCGATTGTCCATGTGTCTAATGTTAGTGCTGTACCGTCTGCCGCTTTAAAGTCTAGATCGATTGTTGCTACATCACCTGCATCAAAATCTAATTCGATGCCCATTGTGCCTGCTGTTTTGCCTGCTGTTGTTTCAGCAAAGTCTAAGTTGACCGCACCGGTCAAGATTGGTGCAGTTGGGGTTTCTGTTTCAGCTAGTGCTGATGTTGTTGCCATTGCGGCAACTATTGCTAGTACGATTGTACGCATGATTGTGTTCCTTTTATTTTTCTTTTTGAAGTGAGCAAGGTAGGTTTTTTGCTGCTCACTAAGTAATTATAGTATTCTACATATTTTTCATGTAGTTAAGAGCGTAATCTAGCAGATCTGTAAAATATAAAAAAAGAGTGTTACTTTTCAGCAACACCCTTTCCTGCTATGTTTGGTAACAAGGCCTAACTACCTCGTAACAGCCTAGGCTGCTAATGAATAATTTGCGTTTGCAATTATTAAGTTTGTTCGCGTTAACCGAGCTTACATCCGGGCAACTCCACGCTCCTATTAAACACCAGTCGATCCTATTTCGACCCCATCATAAACACACTACCTGCAGTATCTTCCTCTGCGTAACCTCAGCAATAGGAGGTAACTTAGTTTATTCGTAGCCTTGCCACTTCTAGTTCAAAGTAGTGTGCTTATGGTGGAGTCGCCGGGTACCGCCCCCGGGTCCTGTATGTCGTTTGAATTGCTTCAACGTTACAATTATATTTATACAGTAGTTAGACAGATTTGTCAACCACTAATTTACAGTTCAAATTCTAATTCAGCTTTTGTTTCTGCTTTTTCTTCTTCTGGCTTTATTGGTTCTAACCATGTGTCTGGAATATATGCACGAGGCGATGGTCCTAGTTGTATACTTAGATCGTCAGCTTCAATCCACCAGTAAGTATCTGTAACAGCAGCTTCACAAGGCATGCCTCGATACGCAAACTGTGTTCCTTGTTCGTACCTTCCAATTAATTCTGCTACTTTAACAATACGCCCAATATTCTCTGGGCGTATGCTAAATTTTATAACGGCTAAGTCACCTTGTTTACAATTCATTTTGTTTTTCTTTTTCGTGCTTGAGTATCATTGCACTTAGATGATCTGACTTAATTAGCCAACCTTCTTCGTTTACAATGAATACATCTCCGGGCTTATACAAGGCAGTTTTTTTCTTTGTTCCGTCCTTCATTTCGCCCATTACTTCTCTAGGCCAATCACCCTCAACTCGAAAGTGATCTCCTGCTTGAGTTATATTATAGTCAACCCACATCATTTCAAATATGCCTTTCTATTTTAAAATTGTAACAATTTTAAGAGCTAGTTCTTTGAACCACTCTTCGTCGTGACCACGTGTAGTTTCGGCTGCTGTTCCTATTCTAATACCACTGGTTTCAATAAATGATCTAGGATCATTTGGAACTCCATTTTTGTTTACAGTAATACCATTTGCTTCTAACAAATCAGCTGCTTGTCGGCCACTATGCTTACTTGCTGACAAATCCATTAATATAATATGACTGTCAGTTCCGTTAGTTTGTACTTCTAATCCGTTTTCTAAAAATACTCTACACATTGCTTTTGCATTTTGTACTACTTGTTGAGCATATTCTTTAAAGTCGTTTGTATTTGCTTCAACAAAACACTGTGCTTTAGCAGCAATAATATGCATCAAAGGACCGCCTTGTGTTCCAGGAAATATTGCACCATTAATACGTTTTGAATAATCTGGGTTATTCCATAGTATAATACCGCCACGTGGGCCTCTTAGCGTCTTGTGTGTAGTACTTGTTACAATATCTGCATATGGTAACGGACTAGGATATGCATCACCTGCAATAAGTCCTGAATAATGAGCCATGTCTACTAGTAGCATTGCACCTACACTATTTGCAATCTCACGGAATAAACTCCAATCAATTGACCTTGGGTATGCACTTGCTCCAGCAATAATCATTTTAGGTTGTACTTCTTTTGCTTGTGCCATTATTGCACCATAATCTAGTAAACCTGTTATTTCATCAACGCCATATGTGTATGCGTCATAAATTTTACCAGATATGTTTGGAGGACTACCGTGACTTAGATGTCCACCACTTGCTAAGTCCATGCCAAGTATTTTATCTCCTGGCTTCAAAAATGCTTGATATACTGCTGTATTAGCATTTGCTCCACAATGTGGTTGTACGTTAGCAAACTCACAACCATACAGTTGTTTAAGTTGTTCTATGGCTAAAGTTTCAATTTCATCCATATGTTCGCATCCGTTGTAATATCTATTACCCGGATAACCTTCTGCATACTTGTTGGTAAACACACTGCCTGACAGTGCCATTACGCTCTTACTTGCAAAGTTTTCACTTGCAATAAGTTCAATAGTACTTGATTGTCTATCTACTTCTTTATCGAGAATAGAATGTATTCTTTGATCCATTTACCAAATTCCTAAGTTTCTGCCGTTGCCAGCAATAATACTAAAACAGGTTACAACGTGTAACACTATCCAAAAGGTGCGAAAAGCCAGCGCCTTCATTACACTACGTTGAGTAATAGGAAGGAATTCTGGCTTGTCGTCGTCAGTAAGCCCAATAGGCATACCTACAGTGCGAGCCCAGGTTCTGAGCCAACGCCTCTGCCCGCTCATTACATAGCGTTCTTTTTGTCTTGGATTTCTGCTCTACGTGACTTTGATAGTTTACCAATGTCGCCTAATGCTTTACGTGCTCTTGCCGCAGCCGCTTTAACACTCTTATCTTCAAATGTTGAAGACTCAGCTATGTATGAATTATACGCTTGAACTATTTGTTCGTGAATTGTTTGTTCTGACATAATTTTCTCCTATAGTTTAAATTACAAAAGTATTTAAATAATCTATGTCTTAGGGGTCTTAAATGTGGTTTATTAAGAATCAGCAAAAACGTCTGGGCTACCAGTTGCGGCTTCATTTGCTGGCCAACTACCATGACCTGTTGTAGCATCAGTTTTTCTATGTACTGCTATGTTGTTTACAAATACAGTTGCTGAACCAGCCGCGGCACCGTCACCACAAATAGTAGTATCACCTATTCTTACAGTTGATTCATTATTAGTAAATACGTCAGCCGATCCTTCATTATAACTAGTTTGATGAAATGGATTAGGTGAATCACTTGCGTGACCTACATGTGCATCTACATTCTTTCTTACTACTTCTGGCATTATATTGATCCTATTGCTATTTCTATTAATCTTACTTCAAACTCTTTTGGACAGTCTTCAATTGACTTACCAATAACAGCGCCACCTACCCAAGATTCGCTTCTACATGCAACACCCGGAATTGAACTAGTTACTAGTAAGTCGCCTTTCTTGATTGGTCCTGCTACATAACATGGTACTCGACCTTTAAGTGCAACAGCAACGCCTAATACTGCTGAGTTCATTAAGTATGCAGGATCAGTTGATACAACTCCTGCTACTTTAGTTGTTGCTAGGCCTGTTGCTGTAGTAACTTCTTGTTCCCCGCCAAACATTACAACAGTTCCCGGATTGTAGTTTACATCACTAGTGTATACCTCCGCCAAATCCGCATACTCTGCTGATGTCGCTGTACCTTGAAACTTTGAACATCTTAAAGTCGACGTATTAGGTATATAACTCAATCCACCAGTACCACTACTATGTTCGTCTACGGTTAATTCTTTTAAGCTCGCAGCAAGAGCGTTTGGTGATGCACCATCAACAAATACTAAATTCCACTCTAGAGTAGAAGTTTGATTATTTTCAATGAAACTTGTAAATGATTTATTATCAGTATCGGTCCAAGGTACATTAACATACATTCTGTCATTGCTGTCTAATGCAACTGCATAATAATTAGAAGCACTTGGTGTAGCACCTATTTTAACAAGACCTGCTACACTATCTGTTGCAACATTATATTCTGTATTGTTATCAGTAAACAATGCACCTGTAGGAACTGCTGTTTTAACATTGTCAAATGCCCAGGCTGAGCTAATTGATGTAGTTGTTGCTCCATCAGTTGGAGTAGAAGATATTGCACGTTGATTATCATCATTCGGAGATGTAAGTGTTACTACGTAAGGGTCTGCGGTTGTTCCAGATCCTGTTGTATTAGTGCCTAATGCTCCTGTAGCCGTTACAAACTTAATAAATTTATCGTGACCAATAGTTACATCATCATCACCACTGTCTCTTAAGGTCCAAGTAGTAAGTCGGTTCGTATTAGTATCTGTAAACAATGCATTTTCTGGTACTGCTGTTTTAACATTGTCAAATGCCCAATTACTTGATATTGCTGATGTAGTTGCATTGTCTACTGGAGTATCGTCTACATCAACTGTATTATCAGTTGCGCTAATTATAAATCCGTTAGCATTGTCGCCGTCAACTGCTATAGATATATTTGTACCTGCTTCAATTGTTACTAGGTCTGCGTCACCGCTACTAGGAGTAAGTTTAATATCAACTGAATCATTAGTTGCTAGGTTGTCATCTAAACTTAATCCATAAGTTGTATCGTCGTCAGTTGGGAAATTAGCCTCTACTGTAAATGCTGATGCACTTGTTCTAGTTACAGTTACATCTCCTGCGCCACTAATTGTAATATCATCATTAGTGCCGTCATTGTCTGTTAAACGTATTATTGGGTTAGCATTACTACCTGAGGTAGATTGTTCTACACTTGTTGTATATGTAGTATTGTCGTTAGCACCAGCACTTGGCATTGTAAGTGTTTGTACATTGATAGCTGTTATATGGCCTCTAGCATTAGTTGTAACGCCGTCTACTACATCAAATGTTCCTGCATATGATAAGCTACCACTACCTGATGTATCTGTTCTAGTAATATCTGCGTGGTCAATTGTAATAGTTTCAGCGTCTGTTTGATTAAGAGTAAATGCTCCACCAGTACTTAAATCTGTACCTGCTGTTATTGTAATTTCTGCATTGCTTGGTGCTGTAACAGTAGCACTTCCTACAGTTAGAACGTGGCCAAAATCATCAAAGGTAATTTCATTTACAAACTCTTCAGCACCAAGATCTACATTTTCTATATCAGGTGATGTGGCAGCATGTGATATAGTATATGCTGTTCCGTCAGTTGCATCAGCAGTTAGAGTGGCTATGCCGTCACCTGCAGTAAGTGTTGCTGCATATTGCCCAGTAGTGTCTGTACCAAGTTCAACACTGTTTGCTTCAATAGTAGTTGCAAAACTTGCTGTTGCACTACCTAAGTCGGTCATTGTTGCTGTGCCTGTACCTGTTACGTCACCTGTTAGTGTTACTGTAATTACAGGGTCTACTACGTTTTGTAAGTATGACCAGTCTAGATTTCCTTCAAGTGTTGATGCAACGAATGTCTCAGCACCAATAGTCCACTTGTCGTCTGTTTCGTTCCAAAGCAATGTTTTGTTAGTAGCATTACCTCTTTCAATTTCAATACCAGCATTTTGTGTTGGTGCGGTGTCATCTGCAAGATTACTATTAAGTAAAATAATATTATCAGCAAGGTTAATTGTCTCTGTATTAACACTTGTTGTTGTACCGTTAACAGTTAAGTTACCGCCAATAGTTACATTACTAGTTGTTTCAATAGTTGAAACACTTAAGGCGTTTGTCCATTGAGGTGCTGTTCCGTCTGCTTTAACTTGTAATACGTTTCGTGTGCTACCGATAGTTAATTTTGTTAGTGCCTCGGTATAGTCTGCTGGCTCGCCACCTAGAACTGCACCTGCATATAATAAATCACCTTGTGCATAATTAATTAAATTTGTTCCGCCTCGTTGTATCGGAACACCTCTGCTTAGGTTAACTGGATTTAGATAGTAAGCACCTGTTTGATTATCAAGTTTGTCAGCATCAATAACACCACCGTTGCCCGATGCTTTAGTAGTTACTCGTCCATTGGCATCAATCTCAAAGTGATCAAAATGGTAACTAGCAACACCTAATGTTTCTGTTCCTACAGTTGGATTCGCTGGGTTAGTGTAACCTGCTTTTTCAATCTTAATGTCTACATTATTATAAAAGTTAGAACCGTTTACATCTGCACTTGTTAAAGTTATAGGATCGCCTACTGTGCTATTTGTAATAGATTGTACAGCCGTTGCCCATGTTTGGTCGCCTCTCAAGAACGACTTATCATTTGCATTGCCACTAGCAAGTCTTGATGTATCTACTACGCCACTAATAATATTACCTGCATCTAGTACAGTTGTACTTAAACTACTCCAACTAGATGTTAAGTTACCACTAGTATTAACATCGTCTACTATAATAACATTTTGTTCTATTAGTGTTGCATTTACAGCACCACCTTGGTTAGTTATATTAACTGGTGATACTGTTAACCCTACTACACTATCTAAAGCTGCTCCTCTTGCTTCGTGTAATGTAAAACTGTTTAGTGTTACAGAACCAACAAAGAAGAAGTCGCCGTTGTCTATACCTGCTGGTGGATTAGACGAAGTCCATTTAATTGCATCTCCTGTAGACAATCCGTGTAATGGTACATAGAATGTATTCGAAGCCTGGTTTACATTAAATACTTTAAAAGTATGTGTGCCACTACCTGATGCTGTTATATCTATTTTGCCAGCGGCCGTAAGCCCATAATTTGCATACAACTCAATTTGAGTAGTTGTAATCACTTTTGCATAGTAGGTAGTGTTGTTAAGTAAACCACCTAATGGTGTGTTTGCTGCACTATCATAAAATACCGGATCTCCATTTTGTAACCCGTGTACTGATTGGAATATAATTTGATCATTAATAACATCAACATCGCCGCCACTACCTGTACTTGTTGCATCAAATGCTTTAATAGTTTGGCCTTGCTGTGCTACTACATCTGTTGGAGGATTATCATCAACTATAAAGTCTAAGTTTATATTACTTGCTGTAAATTGTAGTCCTGCATCTGCATTTAAATTAACATACAATCTGTTTTGTATATCTGTAACGCCTATACTTAATGCACTACCGCCTGAACGACCTCCTACATCTGCATCATTAACTGTAACATTATCAGCCTCAGTATAGTACGATCCGCCTACTGTAACATCAAAACTAGTAATTACTCCAGTTGCTCCAACAATAACATTTGCTTTTGCACCAGAACCACTTCCGCCTTGTATACTTACATTTTCATATGTACCTGGAGTATTGTAACCTGAGCCACCTGGTAATGTTGCAACATCAACAGCATTAAGTACGCCAACAACGTGGCTAGTTATTGTTGCTACTGCTTTACTTGTTGCACCTTGAATAGGTGTGCTGTTAGAAATTATAGATGTAAAACTTGGGGAGCCGCCGTCTTGTAAAACTAAGAACTGACTTATTTTATCTGTTTTTAAGAAGTAGTTATCGTTAATTGTGTTTACTGGGGAAACAATAGTTGGTATACTATTTGTACCTAAGGCGCCCGATGAACTACCACTAAGTGCATCTGTCGTATTAAATGTTCCTGTAATTGTGTTTACTAATTTAATACTTGTTGATGTAATACTTTCTTTTACTATACCTGTTGCACCTGATGTTGCCTGTGTAATAGTTTCACCTTCAACAACACTTACAGAACCTGTTAAATTTAAAACAACTTCTGGATAAGTTTCTACAACAATATCACCTGCACTAATATTTGGAGCAGGTATATCGTCAGATACAGTTAAACGTCCTTTGTATTCATTAACAGTGAAACTTTCAAAAGCACCGGTTGGAGGAATAAGATCTTGATTTATTAAACCTTGACTGTTAAGTTGGACAACAGCACTTGGGACAGCATTTGTACTTACATTTCTGTCAATAAAGTTTCCTAACCTATCGTTCATAAACGACTTAACTGCTAACTGTGTTACAAGTCTTGAATCCAATGCTCCGTCAATGTCGTTATCGCCTAAGTCAGGATCATTACTAATTGCTGTAACTCTTACACCGCCACTTAGACTAAGTGCTAAACTGTCTAACTCACCAATACTAACTTGGTTTCTAAATATAATGTTACCAGTTCTGTTAAACGCTACAATAAAGTCACCAATCTTAAAGTCACCTAGTTCGTTAGTACCGGAAGTATAAACTCGTCCTGGTAAATCACTGTACTGTTCAAATGTGTCAACACCAACACCGCCATTCTCAGGCAATGCATTATAGTCAACACCACTACCACTGTATTCCCAAGTATGTGCTGATGAGTTAGTAATACTTGGACGGTGTAACCATGCTTGGTTACCTTGTAGCAATCCAAAACTTTGTACACTTCTGTTCTTAGTAGTTTTAACTGTAGCATTAATAGTAATTAAATCAGTTCTGTTTGCTACATTGTCAACTGTAACTGGATTTACGCCAAACTGTCCTGCACTTATAACCGTACCAGTACTAAAGTAATTGGTTACAGATGTGTTGCCTATTTGTACTTTTTCTAAAGATACAGTTACTATGTTAGTATTAACGTCTACTACAGTTGCACTAATATTATCACTGCCTGATACTGCTGTTATTAACGCACCTTTAGTAATTGTATATGTGCCTGACGGTAAGTAAATATCTTGATAGTTGTTATGACTTGATAATACTTCCTCGATAAATATTTCTTCAAAGTCGTGTAGTAATTGATGATTACCTGTACTTGATCCGCCATTAACACCTGTAACTGGTTTTGTTAAATCAGCATCATGGAACATTTGTAATTGTGTTGCATTAACAACAGATACATAGTATGTTGCTTCGTCTAGTAATCCAACTATTTCAAGATTACCATTTCGGTTATATTGTACTAAGTCCCCTGTTGATAACCCATGGTTACCGTTTGAAGTAATACTACTAGGAGAAGCATTACCTGCTGAGAAAGAAACTGTTGTACCTCTTGTTGAATCATTGTTAAATGTGCTAGTAATATCTTGACTTGCTAAGTTTCGTACTCTTAATACATATTGGTTAACAGTATCACGTTGTAATCCTACAATATTAATATTTTGTACATTATCAACAACACCTACGTTACCAATAATACCCTTGTCAGTATTAAATACTCTTTGTGAGTAACCTGTTGATCGTAATGCAAAGTAACCAAAGTTTGTTGCAGAGTTAGTAATAGATAAGTATCCACCGTTTTGTGTTAAACAACCTTGCTCTGCAAATATAACAAAACAACTAACTAACTGGGCATATGCATCGTTCATTACACGCCATGCTACACCGCCAAACGATAGAATAGTAAATGCATTTGCAACCATACTCTTACCTTGTTCAGGTTGTCCGTCTTCTGGTGATAATGGATTTTCTGCTTCGATTGCATTAGCTGGTGTGTTAGGTGTAACAACAAGATCGCCATCTATTTCAACACCATTACCGCCTAAGAAACTAATCACAGAACAGTTTTGTAAATATGGTGAAGTAGTTATTAATACTCTTGTGTTAGGTAAGTTTGTATATCCTGCTCTACTTGTAGCTGAATCATCTGGGTTGTCAAACGATACAGCAAATCTAAATGTTGCTATTGGAACTGTGCCTGACAATGCATCTCTAAATGTCATATTAAACATGTATGAAGCATTACGTACTCTAAACATATCTTTGTTTTCGTTTGCTGGCCTTAGTATTACAGTTCTAATACTATCACCAACTATTGATACGTTGTCTGGAATAATTACAGGGTTATCAACAATGTATTCTCCTGTTGCAACCATCACTGTAGCTCTGTCTACAACATCTTTAGATACATTGTATACCATACCTGAAGCAATTTGCATAGCACGTTTTATTGTTGCAACCGGTGCTGTTATACCGTCATTAAGGTCATCACCTTTTTCAGCACTTACATAAACCCGTTTGCCTCCAAAGATATCACTGTCACTAAATCCAAGTTGTCCAAGTCCGTCTGTACTTACTAGCTGACCTTTGGAACCATCTGCTGTTGGTAAAGCATAATCATTTAAAGTTAATTTATCGGATAAGAATAACTCACTCCAACGTTTTGTATTTGTACCTAGATCATATAACTCGGTTGTATCAGGTATAAGATTGCCTTCAAAGTCTGCTGATAGAACTATTGTATCTGTGTCTGCATCACCAATTGTAATGTTCCCACCAATAATCACATTACCAGTAATCTCGGCATTGCCGGTAACTGTTAGTTTAGTTCCATTGAATGTTAAGTTTCCACTATCTTCTATTTCGCCGCCTGTGCCTGCTAATACTACACGCCCTGATGTTAAGTCTTCAACTTGAAGTGTTGCAATTTCAGCTGAAGTTCCTACATCAAGTGTAGCAACATCTATATCTCCAGGAGTTACAACATTACCAGTTGCAAAGTCCATAGTAACTTTGTTTAGTCCATCACCAAATTTAAAATCACCAGTCTCATCAAGTTGTAATCTGTGTACTCCTGCTGTATAGAAATCTAAGTCATCATTGTCGTTACCTGGAGTTGTTTCACCTTGTACCCGCGTGTCGCCGTCGACATCACTTACTCCGCCTAATGAGCCCCATTGGTTTGATGATAAGTAACCTTCAAATCTTTGTGTATCAGTATTATATTTTATATCACCAACATTGCCAGATGCTACAGTTCCTGCTGACGGAACACTTAGTCTTGATGTTGCATCAAGTGTTGCCACAGTTAACACACTGATATTGTCAATGTTATTGCTATTCATATCTAAATTGCCGGCCATAGCCTTTGTGCCGTTTAGATCTAAGAAGCCTGGTCCTATAATACCTGGAACTGTTGCACCAGCATGGTTAATCCCTAGTCTACGATTTACATAGTTTCTTACAGCACTTTCTACTGGTACTGTGTCTGTTGCATTATCAGTCATGCCGTCGTCTGTACTAAATTCACTTACAGCAACACCACGTTTAAATCCAATGCCGTCTAAGTTTGAAAGAGCAATACTTGCGGCAAAAGTAACTGTACCTGTTCCTTGGTCAACTTTAAAATAATCTCCTACTCTAAAGTTACCATCTTGGTCAGTTGTTACAAAGAACACACGCCCTTTACCTTCTTCAACTACTTCTCTTGCTTGGTTTTTAGCAATCTCAGGTTTACCGTAAATTTCTCTTGGATAACTTGATGTTTGGTAACTTCCTGTACCAATGTCAAGTAAGTCATGTCCAGTAACTCTAAGTGTACTGATACCTACTGTAATGTCTGCTTGACCACCTGCTGGTAAACCTGCTCGTAGTGTAGGCTTATCTGGATATCCGCCGAGTGACTTAGTAAGAGCAGGAGTAATATCTACCTCTGCATATGTTTGTCCTGTTGCGGTTTTATCTCTGTATCCTGTTACTTGGTGTATAGTGTCATTAAATCCAAAGATGTATTTTGGTCCAACACTAATTCCGTTTTCAATTCTTGATTGCTCATTAGGATCTAAGTTAGTATCAAGTCTAATAGTAGTATCACCTACTTGTCCTGATCCTGCTGTACTACCTGCTGTGTCGTCAACTACTAATTTAACATAGTCATATGATTCACGCAATGTAATCCTTGCTACGTTATCAGGCAAGTCAGCAACATCATATGCTAACACACGATATACTTTAGTTGGGTCATCGTCATATTGTAATGCTGTACTAGGTCTAGTAGGGTTGATATCTAATATGTCGTCATATTTAACTACTTGGTTACTACGTATGACTACAGGAGTTCCGTCTGGTATAGTAATTTGAACACCAGGGTTACTTGCTTCTCCTGCTGCAATGTTAAGTTGATATAATTGAGGCGAAGTTGCTTCAACGGCACTAACACTAATAACTTCATATCTAGTAAGATAAGTTGGGTCGCCTAATACGTTATTTGCTCCACCGTGATCAACATCAACTTCACCGATGTTATATGGTGCATATGAAAGATTGTCAACATATATAACTGTGCCACCTTGTATGTTTGTATAGGTAGCATCAGTCATTGCTGTACCAGTTTGGATCATATCATCAGCTAGTACTACATCATCACTGACTTCTAAAGGATCACTACCTCTTGCTAATAATGCATAGTCACCGTATGCCGTTGAACCGTTGAGTGATCTAATATCTGAGCCGTTTTCTGCAAGATAACTTACATGGCAATAGTAACAGAATACACTAACTGCTTCTGCACGTGAACCATTTGTAGTATACAAACCATAACCTAAGTCGTTAATTTGTGTGAAGTCATTTGACAGCATTGATATATTACCTGCTGTTAATACTTCTATATCATAAGGCAGTGTTGGTAAAATTTGACTTGGATTAATAACTTCATAATGTGCATCAGTCCATGGAGTATCTTCTGACAGTACACAACGCCATTGATCTGCAGATACACCAACTCTATCTACTTTGTTGATTTGCCATCTAACACCATCAATAAAGAAACTAGTTGGAGTTTGTGGCTCTCTGTATATATTGTCTATAACAATTTCAGTTGTGCTATTTGCTTGAACAATTCTTGCATCTTGGTTACCACAGAATCCATCAACAAACATACCACCTGCAAAACTTACTTTGGGTGCTAATGATTTACTAAAACTTGAACAAGTTTGTGTGTAAGGTGATTTAGTAAGTATTTGCCCTTCTGGGTCAAGCACTTCCATAAATCCGCCATGTCCTTGTACTGACAAGTTTCTAATAATTGTAGCATCATTCATTAAGAATACATCAAGTGCATCATTATCTTTAGGAGCATTAAATCCTGTACCGCGTATAATATTTGCAATACCGCCAATAAAACTATTTGATATTACTTGTGCGTCTGTAGTTAGTAAAGGTGCTATCTGTGTTGCTAGATAATCAAGTGCCGCGGCAGTTTCAGTTACCTGGTTTGCTGGCAGTTGTCCTTGATACATTAGTGCATTGTTTAGTGTTTCTAATTTGCCGCCATCTCTTAAGTCTATTGAAAGAGCATCAACAATGTAGCCAACGTCACGTCTACACTTATCTACATCATATGTTAAACTAGGATATGTACTTGTTATAAAAGTAATTACAGCATCTTGAAGTGTTGCTTTACTAGAAAACAATACATTGTAATCATTAACATAAGCACCTGGATTGTTAACAAAGGTATATATTAGGTTAGCACGATCTGTTAAGTAGTGAGCACCAAACGGACGCTCTCCAACAACAGCAGGATCAAGTTCTAGTTTGTCAGCGTTACGTTTAAATTTTATTTCTGAATACGGACTTGCACTTGCACCTGGTTTTGGTCGAATAATGCTTCTTCTAAATTCATCACCTTTGATGGAAACATTGTTTGGAACTTTAATCGGAAAGTGTTCGTAGTAAATACCTGTTTCAAGCCTAATGGTTATTTCTGGTGATTCACTGTTTCCTGCTTCAAATGTTTGATATGGTAAACTAGGAATAGCATTACCAAATTTAATTTGTTCGCCTTGTAAAAATTCACCGTTCTCTACATCAATAATAAGTGTATCAGATGTACCGCCAACGTTCTTAGTATATTCTTCTATAAGTCCAACAGCACCGCTATTCTGTCCAACAATACGCATGCCGCTTCTTAGTTCAGTTGTGGCATCTAACTCGTATGTCTCTTTAGACATCTGGATATTTTTATATGTTCCGCTATCAGTTACTGACGATATTACTGACCTTACTTGTGCATCTGCTGCATTAGTATATGTAATCCATTTTTGATATGGACCTAGTCCTAAAGAGGCTTTGTCCATAACACGATCAGCTTCTCTACAAGCTGCGTTTAGTGTTCTAAATGCTGTACCTGGAGTACGACCTCTTTTTGATCCGTATGTGTTATCATCTTTACCATTTGTCGAAACATACATCACATTTGACGATCCTGTAAAAGGACTTGATGCTACTTGATAAAATGTATTACCGTCGGAATATTCTAGACTTTGTGTTAATGCATTATAACGAAATAATCCTTCAACCGGAGCCGGTCTAGGTTCTTCGCCTCGCATGTATATTTCTGATAAGTTACCAGCACTGTCAACTTTAACTTTATCTCCAAATACTGTAGTACCACCTGCTGTAGAAGCGTCACCTACATGTAACTGTCCGGTAGTGGTGTCATATATTATTTCACCATTAAGGGGAGTAAAAGCGTCTCTGTCCGAAGTAGGCCCACGCCTTACTAGAATACTACCATTTTCAGCTGGCATTGATTAATCTCCAATTAGTGGACTGTCAGGTCCGTATACAACATTAGGATCGTATGATGCTGTACCTGCTAATGGTATAACACCTCCATCAAAGTATGATGTTGGTTGTGCCGCTATTGCGCCACCTTCTATGTCTGATATTTTAACAACAACGTATGAGCTTTGATTAATATCACCGCCATCAATCGGCGGGATATTGAAAAAGTTATTCTCATCAAATGGTGCTCCTCGTCTTATAGCCATAAACATACTATCCTTTTGTATATTTATTACTTTTAGACGAGAGCTGTTTTAAAGTTGTATGCCCGTTGTTTGGGTCATGTATTGATCTGCTAGTTCTTTTGCAGTTTTAGCAACACAGGATACAGATGATGCATTAAGTACAAACTTTCCGTCTGTAGATACGCTAAACATAAATGGCGCAAGACCTAAGCCTTTTTCGCCTGCAACAAGTACCATTGGTTTGGCTATGTTGTATGTAGTTTCATCTTCTTTTTCAAGTCTTGCAACTAGTTCTTCACCTGATGTAAGTTTGAAGGAGACTGTCTCTCCGATTTTGTATGTAGTTTCAATTAACATATTTGTTATCTTCTTTTAATTGCCTTTTTAGTGGCTCGCTTTGCAGCTGGTTTAATTTTCTTAGCGCCTGTAGTTTTACGAGGTTTTCTAAGTGCCATTGGATTTCCTTTCTATAATGTATATCCTGTACCGTTATATCCGGTCTCATCTAAGTAGGTAGAAAATTGATCATATCCACCTACTGCTTTTCCACTAACTTTAATTTGTGGGAAAGTTCTTGCTCCAGGAAACAGATCCATAATTTCTTCTCTATCAAAATCTGTTCCTAGTTGTTTGTATGTAAATTCAAGTTGGCGCCTTTCGCAAAGTTGTTTTGCTTTATCGCAATATGGGCATTGTGGTTTGCCGTATATTTCTATCATAATGAAAATCCTTTAAGACTGTCTGTATCGACGTCTTGTTTAATGCCACCAATAATGTAACTTTCAACTTCTGTTTCTTGAGGTGCAACTTGTAAACCTGAACTTGATAACCAATGTTGTGTCCAAGGTAGCGGGTTAGTATTAACAGGTGCATCAAAGATAGCATTATATCCTAATGCTTTAAGCCTGCGGTTAGCAATATATTCTACATATTGGTTAAGTAGTGTAGCATTAAGACCAATCATAGATCCGTCTTTGAATAAGTATTCTGCCCATGCTTTTTCTTCAGCAACACATTCACGCCACATATCATGCACTTCTTCTTTACACTCTTTAGCAATCTGTGCCATCTCTGGATCGTCTTTGCCTTGAGCCCAAAGTTTAAGTATGTGTGTACTAAGTGCTAAATGCTGTGCTTCGTCTCTAGCAATAAGACTAATAATCTTAGCACTGCCTTCCATTAGTTTTAATTCGCCAAATCCAAAGGTACATGCAAAACTTACATAGAAACGCAATCCTTCTAGAATGTTTACATTCATCATTGCAAGGTACAGTTTCTTTTTAACATCACGCATACTACCTTCTTTACGATGGTTCCAAGCATCAGCTGCTTCTGTAAATGCGTCATAGTTTTTAGTAACGGCTGTTGCACGTTTGATGATTTCTTTATCATCTAAAATTGTATCAAACACTTCTGCCGGGTCAGCATACACGTTCTTCATAATGTGTGTATAACTACGTGAATGGATTGTTTCAAAGAAGTCCCAAGTAACAATACATCCTTCTAGTTCAGGTAGTGATACATGTGGCAAAAATGCTAAACATGGACCACGTCCTTGGACACTATCAAGTAGTGTTTGATATTTCAAATTGGAAGTAAAGATGTGTTTTTGCTCTGGGCGGAAGTTTGCAAAGTCAGCTCTATCTTTTTGCAGACTTACTTCTTCTGGACGCCAAAAGTATCCTAGCATTGTTTGATTCAATTTATCAAACACAGGGAATTTAAATACATCATATCTTTGTGTGTTTTGATCTGCTCCAAAGAACATATCCTGTTTTGTAAAGTCTACTTTTTCTTGATTAAAAACTGTTTTTGCCATCTTTATATTTCCTTATTTCTCTTATATACAATACTATAGTTTTGACCGAATGTCAATAACTAAATTGCACATGCCTCACACTCTTCCCCATCTTCATACTCAATTTCTGATGGCTGTAATTCTACTTCTTTATCATCTTCTATTTCACTTGGATCTGTTTTGTAGTCGTAAGTGTTTTGATAATAACTAGTCTTCCAACCTAACTTGTAAGTTGTTAGTAAGTCTTTTAACATCACACTCATTGGAACTTCATTATTCTCAAAGTGAGTTGGATTGTAACTCCAATTTCCACTAATTGCTTGGTCAAAGAACTTTTGCATTACTGCAACAATATTAATATAACCTTCGTTACTAGGCATATCCCATAGTAAACTATAGTTGTTCTTTAGAGTTTGATACTGTGGAACAATTTGCTTAAGAGGCCCTTTTTTGGACTTCTTAACGGACAAGTAACCTCTAGGTGGCTCAATTCCGTTTGTTGCGTTCGACACAACGGAACTGCTCTCCGAAGGCATTTGTGCGGACAATGTGCTGTGCCTAAGTCCGTGTTCCTTGATGTCAGCCCGTAAGCTATCCCAATCATAATTTAACTTAACCTTTACAATATCGTCAACTTCTTTCTTGTATGTATCAATAGGAAGTATGCCGTCTGAGTATTTAGTACGATTAAAGTATTCACATGCACCACGTTCTTTTGCTAAGTTGTTACTTGCTTTTAACAAGTAGTATTGAAACGCTTCTGTTAGTTCATGTACAGCCTTCCAACTTTCAGGATCTTCATACTTGGTTTTATTCTTAGCAAGAAAATGTGCTAATCCAATATAACCTACTCCTAAACTACGTCTTGCTTTAGTTGACTTTTCTGCAGCTAAAATAGGATACTTTTGGTAATCAATAATTTCTTCTAATGCTCTTACAGCAAGATCACATAGATCTTCTAGATCGCCTAATTCTTTAATAATGCCTACATTAATAGCACTAAGAATACATAGTGCAATTTCACCTTCTGGATCGTCAATATGATTAAGCGGCTTAGTTGGAAGTGTAATCTCTTGACACAAGTTACTCATGTATACTGTGTCTTTAAATGAACTGTGTGTATTACAGTGATCAACATTCATAATGTAAATACGTCCTGTTTCAGCTCGCTCTTTAATCAACGCAGAAAACAACTCCATTGCTGGTACAGATCGTTTCTTAATGCTTGTAGCACGTTCATATTTTTCGTATAGCTCTTGGAACGCTACTGGATCACCAAAGTATGCTTCGTACAATCCCGGAACATCATGCGGCGAGAAAAGAGTTATATCACCGCCGGACAACAACCTTTCATACATAGTTTTGTTTAACTGAATACTATAATCTAGTTTACGTACACGATTGTCCTCAGTGCCTTTATTGTTTTTTAATACAAGGATGTCTTCAATCTCTTGATGCCAAAAAGGAAAATGTGTAGTAGCACTTCCGCCACGTACACCATTTTGTGTACAGCAACGCACTGTTGATTCAAACTTCTTTAAGAAAGGAATGATACCAGTGTGCGCCACTTCGCCGCCACGTATCTTTGCGTTGACTCCGCGTATTCTTCCAGCGTTAATACCAATACCTGCACGTTGAGCAGTATACCTGCCAATAGCCATATCGCTAGAAAAAATGCTGTCAAGAGTATCATCACTATCAACAAGAACGCAACTTGCAAACTGTCTAACAGGCGTCCTGACACCTGCCATGACCGGGGTTGGGATATTGATTTTAAAAAGTGAGGTCGCATCGTAGTATCTCCTTACGTAATGCATACGTGATTGTTTTGGATAGTTAGCAAATAGTGTTGCCGCAATCATCATGTACATAAACTGAGGTGTTTCAAATATCTTGCCGGTGCTTCTATCTTGACACAGATACTTGTCTACAACTTGGCGTAGTCCTGCATATGTAAAGTTCTCATCACGCTTGTGACGGATATAACTATCAAGTGTTTCAATTTCTTCAGGAGCATAAAGGTCTAGTATTTCTTTATCGTACACTCCACGTTTAATATTTTTATCAATATTCTGCTGTAACGTAATTGCTGTGTATTCACCAAATACATCTTTGTTTACGCCATAACTTAACAATCTTGCAGCTGCAAATTGATAGTTAGGTGCATCTAATGAGATAAGGTCATTTGCACTACGGACTAAAACTTCTTGTATTTCATGAGTTGCCATGCCATCATAGAACTGTAAATTTGCGTTCATTTCTATTTGACTTGCACTTACTCCAGCTAAGTCCTCACACGCAAATTCCACCACTTTGTGTATTTTATCAATGTTAATTGGTTCTTTGGAACCATCTCTTTTAATAATGTAGATGCCATTTGACATGTGTATATTCTCCTTATCTTTCATATTGTTTCATCGTGTTTGATATTTAGTTTAACTGTGGCATAGCATATACTCTTTGCGAAAATATTTGTGTGGCTAAATCGCCTCTATCTACGCAGTCGTTATCGTCTATACCGATTATTTTTTCATCGACAAATAGCAGGTACAATAGCTCTGAATTTTCTTCATCTGATGCTATATGTATCTCAAATTTCGAGTCCTTAAAACGATTGGTTAACTGTAGTGAATAACACATTCCTAGTACACGAGAAAAGTCACAGTATTGGTTCTCTTCTACTAACTGCCAAGGTGTTGGCCAGGTGCTTTGATTCCAAGGGTCGTTATGAATACTAACCAAGGGAGACCTCTTGTATTTGTCTATTAGATCTCTAAATGGTGTTTCGGATTCTTCTAATGAGTCCCGAAACTCTCGCCAAGCTGAGATCCTTAAATGGTGTTCAGTATTTTCAAACATGTATTATGATCGTGATTCAATTGTAAAGTCTATAGTTGCATCGTTGTTGATAGTATTATAGCATTCTATGTATGCTGTGTCAACTCCTAATGCACCCGAAACGTTTACTAAATGTCCAGTGAAGACAATTGATTCTCCGTAAGTACTAACCATGCCAGTAGCATCATAATCATCAGTAACTTTAATAGTACCACCATCTCGATTGATGTCTATTGTTAGTACTCCTGTACGTGTAAAGTTTAGTGCTACATTATATACATAACGTATTTTAAACTGCCTAGTTTCATTTCCTGGCAATCTAAAACTAGTAACTTCATTGTTAGGAGTATAAGTTAAAGGGATTGTGTGTACTACATTGCTAGTTGATATAAATGATCCTTCTATCTCTGGAATGTAAGGGACAGTGTCGTCCTCATAGTTTGGATAATTTGATGTAGATGTATTAACTGAAACATAATTAGTATCATAAGAAAGATCTAATGTACGTTGGAACCAATCATCTGTAGACACATTTCCTTGTGTGTCAAATTTAATAATGCTAGTTACGGCTGTTGTACTTGAACCGCCGTCGTTGCCTACTTTATGGTATGTATTTTTAACTGATTTATTATTTGTACCTTTTGCAACAGATAGTCCTTGTTTAAATACATCGTCCATTGTACTGTTTGTAACTACAGTATTTGTTGGACCATATGCTTGTCCTTCTGCTATCTTATCTGCTAAATTAGCTGGTGTAACAGCAGGCATATTATTTCCTAGTACAACACCATACCCGCAATTGAATACGTTTAGTTGATCAAATGTATTGTCATAAATGTCATATGAACTGTTTACAGCTTCAGATAAGTTTTCTATTCTAATATTAGTAAATGTATTATTTTTAGATGGGTAAGACGAACTTTGTACACTTCTAATGTCAAAGCCTGCTTCAGTAGAATTTATTGTATAGTTAGAACTTGTTCCCCACTGACCTGATAGTTTTAAGTTTTTGAATACACTATCTTTAATACTTGTTAGTTCGAATATGTTCTTTTGTATTGTTATAGCCGCATTGCTAATATTAGTTAAACTATGCTGGAATGTAAATCCATCAATCACAACACCACGTGTTTGTTTAAGTTGACTATTTTCAAATAATGTAGTTGTATCGTATGTCATTACATTAGTACTAGGGTTAAACGCACTTGCACTTGTAACATTAGTAAAAATAGGATTGTTTGAACATTGTAGTATTACTGTACCGTCAACGCCTGCACCATATAGTTTAGCAAAAGGCGGAAGTTTCAAACTGTTTGTAATTTTATATGTTCCTGGTCCAAAATGTAATTCAACTCTACTATCAGTTTGTGCTTTATCTGAATTTAAATATAGTTGATCAATTGCACGTTGGATTGATAGTGTATCGTCTGTTGTATTATCGCCCTTTGCACCAAAGTCTGAAACATATACAATGTCATCCATTTTGCTTTGTAGTGTACGTTTAATTGGAGAGTTATCAGTAGCACCTGTTTGTATTAGTGCATCATCTGTTTTGTACGTATACTGTTCTGCAAAACTAAACAAGTTAGTATGTTCAGTTAGAATTTCTGTATTACCTACACTAGGTGCGCCTTCTGCAACAGCGCCGTTACCTATATAAAGTTCCTGTGTATCTACAGCCCAACCCATTTCTCCACTTGCCAGTTGTGGCAATCCGGATCCTGAATTTTTCTTACCTCTTCTAAGTTGTATACGACTGATTTGGACTACGGCCATGATTTAATCTCCAATATGTTCTTACACATATTTATCAGATAATACAGTTACTGATGTTTTTCGTAATAGGTATATACGCGATTATACCATTCTGTGCGCCATTCATCGTATTCGTGTGGCCAAACATCAAACTGTTGATACGTTTCACCGCCTAATTCCATTCCGTCATCGCCTCTACTACACATAAAGATGTGTCCTTCGCGAATGTTTGTACCGTATATTTCATTATGTGCTTCTGCGTATGCTACTAATTGTAAAAAGTAGTTTTGTACATACTCTAACTTCTTTGGCTTATTGGTCTGTTTAAAATCCATTATACAAGGTTGACCTTTATATTGTCCAACTAGATCAGTTGTACCTGCATACATTTGTGGAACATAAAGAGCAACCTCACTTCCCCATATCTCGTCTACATCAACCATGGCATTGTCACGTACTTGTGTAGCCATTGCATGTGCTTTTTTAGCAAATGGATTACCGCCCGGTGTAGGCCATTCTCCAGTTTCAACATAGTCTTCAAGATACTTGTGCATCCTTGTACCAACACCTGCAGCTTCTGTTGTAATTTCTCTTGCTTTAGTTTCGCCAACACGTTTACGCCATGCAATAAGACCTGACTTGTCACTAGTAGCATCAAGTATAGTAGTAACACTAGCCACAGCACCGCCATCCGGTGTCATGTACTTTCTTTTACCGTCTACTTGTTTTCTGTTTATTGGTTGATAATCAAACTTATTTAATATCAATGACATTTATAGTATCCTTTTGGTAGTACGGCTCAACTGTGCTGTTTTCCTCATCTTCAGATATAATTTCGGTTACCTCTGGTACATAATGTCTCATCATGTTTTCTACACCAAACTTAATAGTAGTAGTACTACCGGCACATCCTGAACAGGCGCCTGCCATTTGAAGTTTTAGAGTGCCATCGTCGTATGATAAAAAATTAACAAAGCCGCCATGATGACTTACGGCTGGTGCAACTCTTGTTTCCAGTATGTCTTTTATTTGTGTAATGATTTCGTCGTTTGATCTAGTCATATAGTTTTCCTATTTGTTATAGTATACTATACATTTATACGATTGTCAACCGTTTATCTACGAGCTTTGGTTGCTCTCTTTGCCATTTGTCCAACTGAACTATTACCATCATCTTTCTGTGGTGCTAGTCCTGTTTCTTCTTGTTCTTGTGTATCCAAGGTAATTTTTTCTTGGTCAAAGTTTTTGATCATTCTTTGTATACTAGGATTTGAATCGTAAACTTGTTTAAAGGAACCATAACTAAACTGTTCTGCCCCTGTGTTGGACATTAGTTTGTTAAGTTTTTCAAATGGAATAGTAACTGATTTGCCAGCTAAGTCAGCATCTTGTAGGATGTTTCTTAGGACTAACGCAAGTTTGTTAGATGCATTAGCCTCTACGACTTTTTTTTAGATAGTATAGCACCTATCTTTCTGCTTCTCTCAATACTTTCACGTTTCATACGACCTGCTTCTTCTTCGCCACCTGCAGCAACTTCGTCTGCTCCAAAGTCGTCATCTACTTCTGCGTCTACTTCTGCATCAACATCTACTTCTGCGTCTACTGGTGCGTCAGCATCTAATTCTAGATCGTCGTCGCCCATTGGTACTGGCATGTCGCCTTCACCTGTTAATAATGTAACGCCACCTGTTAGTGCTTCACGTGTTCCTTCTAATGAAGTGTAAAGTGCTTCAAGTGATGGTTTAACTAAATTTACAAATGCTTCTGATTTCTCTGAACCCATTTCGTCTCTAATGCTATCAGCTAGTTCTAGCATTGATTCAGTTTGCATTTCTGCTGTGTCTTCCATCCAACCTGTAACTTTGTCTACCATATCCTTGGAAGCCATTACAAGCTCTGCTGATTCTTCAGCACCTTCTTTAATAACTGATTCGTTCTTTTTAAACTGTGGAGGTACTACACCCTTTTTAGGCTTCTTACCTTTGCCTTTGCCTGCGTCTTTTGCAGCTTTTTTCATTGGCTCTTTTTTGTCACCATCTTTATCTAAGTCTAAAAAGTCTGGCTTGCCTGCTTCGTCAACAATGTCTGTTCGCTCAATAATAGCAGCATTCAAAACGTCAAGGAAGAGTTTTGACTTTTGATATTCTTCTGTATGTACTGTGCTAAAACCTTCGTTGGTTTCTACTTGACTAAGACTAGTACGCACTCTGTTACGTGCATCTTGTAGTTGTTCTGTTGTGAAAGCGTCGATGTCTATGCGACTACCGAACTTTTTTGCTAGACTTTCGTTTAACGACTTTGCCGTTACTGGTTTTGAAATTTCTCTAATATTCATGTTCTCTTCCTATTGTTGAACCTGTATAAGTTTGTTATAGTTATTTATCTCAGTAATAGATATAACTGTCCAAAAGTTCCTTGGCTTCTTTAGTTTTTTCTGACGCTAAATCATAACGTGTTACTGCTACAAATTTACGTATTTCTTCTTTTGATGTTTTTATAGTATGCTTATAAAAAATAGCATCATTAAAATTCCTAGCAATGATACCGTCTAATCTTTCTATTTCTTTAACGTCTTTAGCATTACCATGAAGTAATGTTTTAGCAAGAGCAACTGCTGACGTTTTACAAAAAGTGTTTGCTATTTGTTTATTTTCTGTAGTATCGTAAACTAAGAACAATCCTTTTTTGTTTTCTCTAACTACAAACTTACCAATACGTATACTATTACCCTTAACATAGGGAAAGTAACTTGTATCAAGTTGCTTGTTGATTAGGTCTTCTAGTTCGCTACCTAACTTATTTTTCGTAAATGTTGTCATTTGCCACCACCAGTATTGAACCTTTGTTGTACACTTTACTTACTAGACTTTTACGTATTAAGCCTTCGATTATGAACTGTTCCCTTTCATTGAAACTTTCAAATGCTCTAATATCTTTGTCCATAAGTTCAAGAATCTTTGTTTCTTCATTAGATACCGAAATGGAAAAATCTGTTATAAGCTGGTTAAGTTTCATACTACTTTACTAGCCCTTGGATAACTGAATCTAATTCTTTTTTCTTGTGTACTGTTTTGATTGGTTCGCCTGGTTTAGGCTTTGGATTGGTTAATGTTACTTCGTCGCCCTTAACATCATCAATCTTAAATTGTTGAGCTTTACCTTTGAAATCCGGAATTGGTAATGCCAATCCTTTTTTAAGTATGCTCTTTTGTAGTGTTTTTGCATTTTTATTAGCTATCTTAGCTGCAAGGCCTTTACCAGCACCTTGTGCGCCAGCTACTGCCGATGCTCCTACTTTCTTTGCTGCTACTGCGCCTGCTTTGGCTGCTGTTGCTACGGCGCTTTTTGCTCCAACCGCCGCACCTTTTGCTATCATGCCGATTGCTGGAAGAACTTCGTCTACCTGTTGTTCAGATAGATTATGATTTTTGATTAAGTTATCTAATGCTTGATCTTTAAACTCGTCAAATTTCATTATATTTTCTTCCTTTTTGCAGTTGTACGCTTTTTAGGTTTTAACTTACTACCGTAATGAACATTTAGTCTTGACAAACGTTGACTAGCTGCTCCTGTTGCTCTACGTCTTCCTGTTTTAAACGACATTACTGAACCACGTTTTCTTTTAGTGGCCTTCATTGTCGTAGATTTTTTGACATTACGTGGAGCAGTACACGTAGTCGGACTAGCAACAATCCTACCTTTACGTGTACCCGAGGTACAACGATATTTACGGACATTCTTACCGTCCTTACGTCCCATAATTTGGACATAGCTTTCTTCAATATCTTGTATCTCTAAATATTTCATCTTCTTCTTGACATTCTATTTAATCTTTGAACTGCCTTTGAAGCTCTGTTTGTGCGTTTAGTTTTTCTTGCTTTACGCATCATCCTTGCTCCTAGTTTAGCTCTAGTTTTCTTCATCTGCATACGCTTCTTCATATCAGGTGCAGCAAAACATTGTGCTATCTTTGATACAATACGCCCGTGCCTCTTGCCGCCAGCACAACGATATTTGCGTACGACTTTATTGCCACTTCTGGCCCAGATTTGTTTTTCATCTAAATCTGTATCTGGTTCGGGTATTTTTGTAAATTCTCTTAATAACATTATACTGTTATTTATCGAGTTAAACTGTATTATGTAATATTACGATTGTTTTTAATTTAATAATATTACAACTACTGTTGAAAGTAAGCCAGCTACGACTGTGCCAGCTGTTCCGATAAGCACTTTAGTCATTGATGCTTGACCTTCTGTGATATCTCTATGTATGTGTTCGACTTTTTCTTCTATCTTAGATAGACGACCTTCTAGTTGCTGATACCTTTGCTCACATAAATCAACGTGTGCTTCTAGGTTCTCTTTTTCTAACTTTGTGGTCCTTGCCATTTTATTTTATCTCTCTGTAACTCCTACGCTCAGTAGGATGATTAAGTAAACTCTCAGTTAGCCTTAACGTGCTTTTAGATGCCTAAAATAATATGTGTGATTTTTGCCTTCAGTAGTATTTATGCTAACTAGGTTTTATCATTATCTACATACTTAAAAATAATGTTTTTAGTTGCGGTGCCTTTTGTATCTACTACACTTGTATTTATCTCGATAGTCTCATTAAGCCCTGATATTATAGGAACTAGGTGGAAATCACTTTCTAACATCTCAAGTGTTAGTCCACCGTAATATTCGGTATCAAATATAAATGTCCAAACCTTATGTGAACCTTTATATAAAGATCCAAATCCTAGTTTGGCAATGTTTTGTTTTTCACATATTACTTTAACAGGATGGCAGTTAAGTCTCAACCCTATTGTATTAACAGCAGTGTTAAAATTTTGTTGTTGATTAACTTTTACCTTGTCAGCACCTCTGTGTAGGCCTGTTTCAGTAATGTCTATCAATGTTTGTATCATAAACTGTTGCATACTGTATTTAAACAGTCAAAAAAAAGCCCACTGTAAAAGTGAGCTTTTTAATGTGACGCCTGCCCAGTGGGCCGTAATCACGATTCTAAGGTAGTTAGAATTAGTCTGTAAACGTTAGTGTTACAGCTGATGTTACACCAGTTGAACCAACACCGTAGTTAGCGCCTGCTGTGATGCCTGCACCTTGTAACAATACTGTTACTACGTTTGTTTCCATGATAACGCCAGCAACTGTGTTGCCTTCGTTTTCTGCTGTTGTGATAGCTGCGCGAGCTTCAGCATTTGAAATGCTTGATTTAGAAAGAGTTACAACTCTTGTTACTGGTCCTAGACCGTTACCTGCTGCAACTACTGCATTATTTGTTACTTCTGCCATTTTATATCTCCTATAATTTTAATGGACAAATTCACGCTCCGTGAAGTTGTTATATGTATTTAGTCTTTTGGAAAAAAATACCCTATTTTAGGTACTTTTTGGCTCGATTGTGCGTATTTCTTACGGCAGATACAAAACTTGGCCCTGCTTTTACTATGTCATCTAGCATTTTAATAGCAGGCAAGTATGCTTGTACCATCGGCCCTGGAATTGGTTTACCTTGTTTTGCAAGTTCTAAAAACTTTTTAGTTAACTGTAAGTTTTCAGTTCCTACAAAGTATCTATACATTTGTAAGTCTCTACCTGTTGGTACTATGTCCGGAACACTTACAGTTGGTTCGTTATCAGTTACGCCGCCGACTTCTAAGTTTTTATCAGCTGCTAACGATTCTAAATATGTAATAATATCTGAACTACGAAGTTTAGCTCTTGCCGCAATAAGCAATCGTGTTACTAATTTTTTAATTTCAGCTTGTTGCAGTGATCTTAAATTAAATAGTCCACGTCTTATTCCTTTATAGTCTGTGTTAGTAATACGTAAAGCAGTTTCTACTTTAATAAAAGTTTGTGCTTGATTACTATTTGTGCCAGCAGCAACAGATGATATGTAACGATTAACAGCCATAGTAGGTAACGTAGTTGTTTTACGTAATGCTAATGCGGCACCTGGATCTTTAAGTTTACCTAAAGAACTATCGTCACCAGTTACAAAATGTATAAAGTTATACAAGTCTGTACCTGACATTCTAAAATGTTTGTACGAATCGTGTGTCGCTGTTAATCGAGCATATGCTTTTGCTTGTGGCTTGTATGCTGGGAATTTATCTAGCAGTTCTAACACCAGCATAGAAAGATAAAGACGCTCACAACAATCGGTATATGTTAATACTCGTTGATTGTTTGCATTGCGAGTCATTCTCGCTTCGTGAATATCTTTAATAAAGTCCATTTATATTACTTCACAAACTTATTTTTATGTACAAATGCTAACATTGTTTGTAAGCCTTTTGAAGACTGTATGTCCTTCATTATTTTTACTTTTACTTGTGGTTTAATGTTTGCACTTAGCACTCTAAGTAATGCTTCTGCTTCTGCATGTTCAACTCTATGTGTTTTTCCATCGTCAGTAGTAACTGTACGTACTGGATTTTTAATATCATCATCATCTGCTGAGTCTGATACTTTCATAAGTTGCACTTGCATTGCTTCTTGTTTAAAGTTTGTCATGTCACCATCATCTTTATCAAGTTCCATGCCGTGTTTGTCTAGACCCGGACGGTAATCCATATCAAAGTCCGCTTCTACAAATTCATTAATTCTCATTAGTTTCTCCTTATCGTTGAACTGCTCTATTGTATTTACTAAAAGTTTTTCTTGGAACAAGTTTTATGTCGCCTTCTGGATGTGCTAGTACATATCCTTCTCCGCCATCTACTGAATCATCATCACTAGACATTCTCTGTTTAACAGGTACGCCTGGTTGATTATCAAGTTGTGTAATAACGTCATCTTTAACTTGTTGTATCTTTGCAACTACTTCCCATAGTGCCTTAAAGCCTTGTTGATTGTCTGCTATATATTCAGCAATCTTCTTTTTAGCTGCACCACTTAGTTGAGGTCTTAATTGTACCCAATCTAAGAAGTCGCCACCTAAATTATCTAACCCAGTGTCTACTTTACTATTCATGTATGAGTAGAATACTTCTGGTAATTTTTTTAATTTTATTTCTGTAAGTTTGTTCATATCAAGCAATGTATCCATTGCAGCAGCATCTTTAGATATTATTGCTTTTAATTCTTTTACACTCGAATCGTCTATACTTGGTGCATCTGATACTGTAACTGGAGGAACAACTAGTACTTCGTTGCCTTCAAAGATATCACCGTTCTTTAATGGACCTTCAGTGCCGTCGGCACTTACTTCTCTGTGTATAACTATACCAACTGAACTTAATCCAATTTGTTTTCCTAGTTCTGATTTTTGTGCCACCATGTACTCAACAATATTTGGTTTGAATACATAATCAGTACCGTCAGTTGTTGGTTGTGTAAAATATAGCATATCGCCTTTAAAGAATCCTCTAAAGTCTTTCGGTGTTGCTTTTTCAAACGCTGTGTATGCTGATTTCATATTGCCAATTAGTACGCCATACCCTTCTGGATTCTTTGCATACCCTGGACGATTCTTTAGCATTGTTTCTACATCTTTTTCCGACTTTGCTTTCCCGTCATAACCTTTTGCTGTGAAGCCTGACTTATCTGTAAATATAAAGGCACCATCTTCGTCACGCCCGAATATTACTGCAGGACTTCCGTCCCATTTAACTGTAACATCTGTATGTCCGCCTTGCTCCATATTGATAAGACTTTGTAAAGCACGAGACGCTCCTTTACTAGGTGGGTTCTCTCTAAACACAAGATCTTCTAGGTGTTCAATTCGGGCACCTTCTGTTAAAGGTTGTCCTTGTTTTTTATTAAATTCAAAGAATCTCATCTTACTAATGTACCTGTTAAGTTAATAAGTCTAGATAATTGTTTATCAGCTAAAGTTTCTGGTAGTTCTAAGTTATCTCTTTCAAATGCTTCTTTGGCACTTGCAACTAGTTCCTCATAGTTAGGATCTTTCTTTATAAAAGCAATCATACTTTCAACTGTATGTGTATCTTTTTCTGTTGCGCCTTTGCCTAGTAGTAATGGAGCAATCTTATCCCATGTGTCTGCAACTACCTTATCATCTTGCTCAGGATCAACTAAGCCAAACTTAGGACTAAATTTTAATCCACGTCCTCTTGCTATACTAGATAATAATATAGCACGATGCCTACCGCCATACACATCAGTTCCACCACGCTTTGCGCCACGTTGAAACTCTGGATTGCTAGTAAACATGAAATCTGTTTGTACGTATCCTTCACCACCTTGTATTGGAGTGCGGAAATGTACTTGGTCTCCTGCATTATGAATCCAGCCATCTGTCTTTTTACGACCTTGGTTCATAATATCTTCTTCAGCAACGCCTTTGCTTTTAAGCCAGGATGAAAGTTTAGCAATTAATTGTTCTTTACTTACTTTGGTTGCGTCAGTATTTAAATCTAAATCACCTGACGAATTCTTTTCAAATTCTCCATCTGGATTGTTTTTCTTTCCGGTTGTACCTAACCAGTCTTCTTCGTCGTATGTTAATCCGGTAATCTTTTCTATAAACTGTATTGTAGGATGCACGTCTTTAGTAGCAATACGTTGCGTAAGGGATCCTTGTTCAGTTTTAAATACATTGCCGCCTTCTTTAAGAATCATTATTTTTCCCCTCAATTACTTTTTGTATTCCACGTCTAAATTTTCTAGGGTCGCCACTCTTGATCGAATTAATAAATCTTCGTTCAAGTTCACTTGCTGTATTTTCATCATATGTATCGCTAATTCTATTTAAAAGATTAATAGAACTTTCAATTATATTGTTAGCAGTGGCTCCTATCAGATGATCATCATTATTTGACCGGCCTAAGTTATTAAGCTCTTCTAATATACTTCTAGTTTTTTTTCTCATATTAACATTACTCCGATACAGTATTTAGTGAAATAATTAATAAATATTATTATACATGAACGAGGACAGCAATAACCAGGAGCAATAATGAGTTGTATAAACGATTTAAACCATTTAGAAAGATCATTGTTATTCGCTAAGTTATCACAACTAGCATATAATAACATAGATGAAGCAAAAAAGCAAGCAAAAAAATTAGGATTCACCACTGTTGAATTTTATGATAAGGACGGTGCTCAAGCATATCGTTTTATGAATAAGACTGACTTAGTAATAGCGTGTCGCGGAACTGAACCAACACAATTTGGTGATATTAAAGCAGATTTACAGGCATTACCTGTACTAGCAGAAACAGTATCAAGAGTACACAGAGGATTTAAGAAAGAAGTTGATGATCTTTGGCCTATGGTTGAACAAGATATACTTCGAAAGACTAACTTTAAAAAAGAACTTTGGTTTTGTGGACATAGTTTAGGAGCAGCAATGGCTACTATAATGTCAAGTAGAGCAAAATATAACCAAGAACTTAACGATCCAATTGAATTATTCACTTATGGTTCTCCAAGAGTTGGCTGGCCAACATATTGTAATAGTTTAGGTATCATTCATCATAGATGGAAAAATAATAATGATGTTGTTACTAATGTTCCTCCTGCAATTGTAGGATATAGACATCACGGTAATGAGAATTATATAAACGCCTATGGCAAACTGAGATCACCAACTGGATGGCAAAGAGTTAAAGATAAACTCAGAGGCATCTGGATGGGCTTAAAACAAGGTAAGATTGACAGCTTCTCAGATCACAGCATAGACGAATATATAAAACACATCGAAACAGCGTTAGGCGAATAAACTACTAACGCTTTCTTCGTTTGATACTCTACGTATTGCTTCACCTAACAAAGGCGCAACACTAACTTGACGTGTCTTTTTACAATTTTTAGGGCAACGATTGATAATCGAATCAGTAACCACCAATTCTTCAAGTACACTTCTTTCAACCTTCTGACATGCTTCACCTGACAGTACACCATGTGTAATATATGCTCTAACACTCAATGCACCTGCATCCATAATTGCTTTGGCCGCACTACATAGTGTTCCTCCTGAATCAACAATATCGTCAACTAGGATAGCATGTTTACCTTCCACATCACCAATTAATGCCATTACTTCACTCTTGCCTGCAGCAGGTCTACGTTTGTCTACAATAGCAATATCCCCATGGAACATGTCTGCAAACTTACGAGCTCTAACAGCACCGCCGGCATCTGGTGATACAAATACTGTAGGTTCTTCTGTATTAATATTATACTTAATATCTTTAGCAAATACTTTACGGCTTGTTAAATCGTCCACTGGAATATCAAAGAAGCCTTGTATTTGTCCTGCATGTAGATCCATTGTAAGTATTCTATCAGCACCTGATGTTGTTAATAAATTAGCAACTAGTTTTGCTGTGATAGGTGTACGACTTGCACTCTTACGATCTTGTCTAGCATAACCAAAGTACGGAATAACTGCTGTAATTCGATTAGCACTTGAACGCCTTGCGGCATCAATCATTATCAACAGTTCCATTAAACTATCATTCACAGGCGTTGATGTACTTTGTACTATAAACACATCCTCACCTCTAACATTTTCCTCAAACTCAACACTAGTTTCTCCGTCAGCAAATGTTGAAATGTTTGCTGGTACTAAGCCAGCAAAACAATGTTCTGCAATTTCTTGAGCTAAAGGTAAATTTGCGTTCCCTGCAATTATTTTCATTTTCAAACAGCATCCCTTTCTAAAATTGTATTATAAATGTGTTTCCAGTTTTTACATACTGTAATATCTGGATTCTTATTTCCCATGTTATGACCGTGTTCGATTAGAATTGGTTTAAGTCCTGCGTTAATACCTGCTACACAGTTTTCAGGTTTATCTTCTAACCACCATAAGCCACTATCTTTCCATTTAGCAAGAGCATCATCTTTATCAGCACCAGTATCTAAAAATTTAAATCCTGTAAATGCACTCTTTCCAAAAAGTTTACGCAAGTTCATTTTACGTAATTCACAAGCGTCTTTGTTTCTACTAAGACTTGTTACACAAATAAAATCATATCCATGTTCTTCATGTAATCGTTTTACATAGTACATAGCATCTCTTAAAGGAGGTAGAAATCCAATACTTGCACTTTCGTTAAAAAGTTTAACCATTTTTCTACTTTGATCTTTGGTTATTCCGTAACGCTCGCCAATGTCATACATGAATTGATAACCGTCTACTTTTGTGTGGCCGTGTTGTTCCATCCAGATAGTAAATGCCCACTCCCAATCTAGTAGTACACCATCTGCATCAGTTAATATTGTTTTTCTCACTTTATTCATAATCTCCTCTGTATGTGTATACATTATACACTATCAAAATAGCGAAGTCAACCTTTTTATATAGTGCTGTTAACCAAGAGAAAAGGTTATGCTGTCGAACATAACCTTTTCAATATTAAAGTCCGTTTGGTACGATAATATAATGTATCATAAGGACCAATGCTACTGAAGCACCAAGTCCTACCATCATCTTTCCAAAGTCTTTTGCTACAAGTGGAAACACACTCTTGGTCTTTTGCTTACCATAGTATGTAGCCA
>OBMK010000531.1_pt1 | contig 36735 bp, 13 predicted proteins | sample 1539081 | NCBI WGS metagenome assembly OBMK01 (sample SAMEA3355528, study PRJEB22509) | marine metagenome | biome: marine; feature: river plume; material: water | place: USA | collected 2010-08-07 | depth 0.5 m | reverse complement strand
TAGACTGATTGAAGTAGAATGGTTCTGGTAAGAACGCATAACTACCTGCTTTAGATAAAGTCAGTCCTGTAATCGATACTGTTGTGATTACGTTTACAACACTACCACCTGGGTTAGTTGAGATTGTTATTTCATTTGTACCAGTATCAATTGTTTTAATGTAGTAAGATGTTGAAGTAACTGCATCAATTGAATTGCTTGGTATTGTACCTTCAAATATAACTTCATCATTTAATGAGAATCCTGTTACATCTGTAAGTGTAATCGAATCTGTGCCTGACGTACAACCTGTTATATCGGTTGTTGTGAATCCACCAAAGTCAAAACCTATACCACTAACTGGTACAGTCAGTCTTGCATCTGAATAAACTTTTAATGTAGTTTGTCCAGTAACTTTTAAGTAATAATCTGTTGTAAGATCATTAGGATCACCTGAGATAATTAGACTTGTAATTGAACCATCTGCATCTATTTCATTTACTTTTAATGTTACATCGTTGTTAGGAGTTGTTCCACCTACTTCAGTACCTGAGATAGTAATAACATTATCGACTGCATATCCTTCTCCTGCAGTAGATAAGATTGCTCTATAACCACCTAACTTGTATCCTATATCAAAGATAGCATTAACAGTTGGTGTTTGTGATAAACTAAATGAAGTTTCTGTACTTGTAAGTGTAACGTCTTGCGTTCCACCTTTAGTTGTTGATAATCTAATCCAAGGGTTACCAGTTCCGATCATTGGACCGTTATCATTTGCTAAGACAAATGTAGTAGCACTGCCTGGTATTTCTGTAATAGTAAAGTGTGTTGCATCAACAATTGTTTTAACATAGTATTCTGTACCGACTACGATGTTTCCTAATCCTACTCCAGTAAATGCAATTGGCATTCCTTCCCAAAGTGATGAAGTGTCAGCACATGTAATTTGATTACCTGTAGATGATGTTGATGTACAGTCTACACTAATGTATGTACTTTCGTCTTCGTCTATAGAGAAGTCAAAGATATAATATGTTGTGCTAGTAGAAAGTCCTGATCCACTTGGTACTGAGTTAAACTCAATTGGCATATCAGTGTAGAAATTAAATGTTCCTTTGTCTTGGTCACTTAATGCGATTCTGTTATCAGTTCCTTCTGCATTGTCTCCGGCGATAGTTGCATAACATGCTCTGTCAACTGTATTTGTCAATACACCAGATGTAATATCTGTATAGTATGCAGATGTATTATACATCGTAAACTTCTGTCCGTCAACCTGACCCGGTGAGATGGGTAATGATACGTGCATCAACATTGAACCAGTTGCAGTAGTTAAATCTGCTGTATCTTTCTGATTTGTCAGTAATGCTGTTCCAGTTACTGTTGTTAATGCTAATGGAGAAACGTTTACACTTACTCCAATTTTCATTTCAGTCATTGATACAATTTCATTTACATAATAAACTGTACCAGATGCTATTCCACCTAGGTCTGTGATTTTGTTACCACTAGAATCAAACATCGTGTTGAATATAACCGAATCGTTTATTGAGAATCCTGTAGTATCAGCAACAGTAATAATGTTTGTGCTAGTTGTTGTAGCACTCACTGTAGTAGTCAGAGGCGTTGCTGTGGAGCTTATTGTAATAGTTTCATCATCTACGACAGTTGTTACATAGTAAACGTCATTTTCTTCTATACCACCAATCATTGTGCCTGTGAAGAATAATGGGATACCAACGTAGAATCCGTCTGTTCCACCTGTGCCTATAACACTTTGTGGAATTGTAATTTTGTTTGTAACTGCTTCAGTTGCAGTTGCTGTTACTAAGCCTGGGTAGTTAAGTGTCAGTATTGCTGTATCAGTTACTTCGCCTGCATATGCAAACATACCTGCTGAACCTGCAGTTGCAGTTGTTAATGATTTAACTGCTCCGCCGTCTGTCTCACTAATTGTAAAGTCAGTTATGTTAATAATAGAGTTGACATAATAAACTGTTTCATCTACAATACCGCCTATAGTAGCACCAGTAAATTTAATTGGCATACCTACATAGAAACCAATTGTAGAACCTGATGAGTTTAGTTCACCGTTGTTTTCATCATATGGATTTAATCTAACTTTGTTTCCAGTTGAAACAGTGTTTGATACTATACGTTTAAATTCTGTATATAAAACATTATGATCATTAGATACATTAGCAATTTCAAAGATTGCACCTTGTGCAGATGCTGAAACATCTGCTATTGGTGGTTGTGTTGCTTGTAGTGAAATACTAGAACTTGCAACGTTCTCACTATTAAAATAACTTCCTGCAAAGAATGAACCATAGAAAACATTTGCTTCCCAATCTAGTACTTGACTAGTATATGAGGTTCTATCAAAACGTATTGCAGAATTGATTTCTCTTGTAGGACTTGAACTTGTAATAGCAGATGCTTTAGCACCTACGTTAAGAGCAAAGTCTCCGTCAGTTGTTCCTGCACTTAGTTTTACTCTATTTGTTTCGTTAACTGCATCATTATAACTAGTGTATAACCCGACAACAGTTGTCGGAGTAGTTTCTAGTACATTAATGTAGTACCACTGACCGTTAACTAATCTAGTTACAGTTGCTCCAGATGTGCTATCATCTTTATATTGTATTAAGTTCCCAGTACTTAGACTAGGAGCAAACAATTTAATTGTATGCAATGTAGAGTTGATATCGTCATTAGTAAAGAACAATTGTTCTGCTGGTGCAATAACAATCTCTGGTAATACAGCATACCCTTCTCCGGGATTTATTACGTTCACACTGATTACATTGTCAACACTCATCACTGCTTCAAGTTGTGCTTCAACTCTCGGTGCTGGGTATTTTTCTAAATCAATGTATGCTGTTATCTTGGGTGGTTCTATATAATTTTTACCACCGTCTAGTATTACCACAGCAGGTAAGTCAATAATAACTTTTGCACCTGGTAAATGTGTTGTCGGAGTTGTTCCGTTTATTCCTCTTTGCAGTCCACCAAGAATATTTAAAGCACGATCAACATATGAGTAACTAATAAGTTCATCATCGATTTGAATTGTGCCGTTGATTGGGAATCCTGATGCATTATCTACCATAGTAAGAACTGAACCAATAGTCATGTACTCGTTTAATAGAGTCATTTCATAGTTAGTTTCTCCAACTAGGGATAAGCCGTAATTGTTATACCAATTTTGATATTGTTCTGTTTGCCATATAGCATTAGTTGGTAAGAATTCTTCATCTGAATCTACATTTGAATACACAAGTTGTGGAGAGATGTAAGACTGAGATGTTTCATTCCATTCAGCAGGTAAATCAAAATCTGTAATATTGCCTGGGTATGTATCAATACCTGTATACTTAAACAAGAAGTCTTTAATAACTACATGATAAGGTTTTGCTTCATTAATATATCCAGACAAGAACTCTTGGTTATCTTGTTGATAATTCTGAATTGGTTTTAATTCTCTAATAACATGAGATACATCTACTAATGATGTTTTGTTTAACCAAGGTAAATAGTTTTGTGATTCATCTGTTTCACTTTGAATGTATTCAAACAAAATGATTAGAGATTTGTTTCTGAACTCTACTAATTCACCGATATAAATTTGTTCGTTTAATGCACGAATAATCCAACGTGTTTCTTCACTTGGATATTCATCAAAGTTTGCTGTGTCAAAGAAGTTATCTCCGAAGCCTGTTTTGCCTGCGGCATAGTCCCAAAGATATGTATTAAATTGTATTGTACCATTTTCTAAACCGACACGTGTCCAAATACCATTACCATCAAAACGATACATTTCCCACTTGCCATCACCATTTGCTTCTACAGTAGCAATTGTGTTTACTGCTACATTTAGTTTTGCAAGGTCTGCATAAATCTCTACAGAGACAGTTGACTTTGTATTGTTATTGTATTGTCCTACTGGATTAGTTGTTGGTAACCACCAGTTGACATATGACCAGTAATCTGCTGTGTTATAATATGTGCCACTAGCAAATAGGTATGTTGCATCTTGTCTTGTTTCTGAGATTGGATACTCAGCAAGAATTTTGTTTGCGTATTCTAAATAGTTTTCTAGTCCTAAGAATCTACTAAAGAAGAAACTTTGTCTTGGTCGTGCTAACACACCTGACTGTACTGCTTTTGGTAGATACGGATTAGGTACAACTTCACCTACTTCGTCAACACCTGCCATAGAATCTAACAGACGATCATAAAGACCTTCTGGTCTGTTAGTTGAAGTTTGCGGACCGAACTTAGGTAGACCCGGTAAGAAATCATCTGGTTCACCGTCTTTAATTAAATTAAATTCTTGGTGAGATGGATCATCATTATTACCTGTTGCATAACCTATATGAAATATACTATCAGTAGTATTAATATACGACTGAGTGTTATATAATGCAAATGTATTTTGTAATAAAGGTGTAAAGTATGCTATGCCCGAGTTACCAGGATTAGCAATGTATCTTTGTAGTGTAGAATCACTTAATGTTTTTCCTATAGATGTTTCTACAACATCTGTGTTACGTACCCAGAAGTAGTAACAAGGTGTTACTGTGTTAGATGCATTGATATCTGCTTCAACACTATACTGTGTACTTGCTTTTACAACACCTGGTCCCGCATACTGTGCAGGAGGATTCGTTGACTTGACCCATGTATAACATGCGACTGAAGAACCGGGGAATACTCTACCCCAATGTCTAGCATTATAAACTACATCATTCTGATGATAGTTTAACCATCTTACGCCTGATGTGTCAAACCATATATGTCCAACTTGAGTTGTACCCCATGTTAGTCCTGAGTTGACCGCTCCTATTGCACTGTTGTACATTGCAGGATCAACACTATTAACATAGTTGATATTTTCTCTGACTGCTCCTAATAGTTTTTCTTGCATAGGATCAATATAATCTAAGTTGATTAGTGTGTCATTTGTTTCAGCACTATAGACTTGTGCGTTTTGTATTTTATTGATATCAACGATAGGTGCTGACTGTCTGTAAAGTGACCAGTCTTTTGCAGTACCTGAGTTTTGGAACAATGTAACTTGACCTTCTAAGTCACCGAAACTTAAGTTTGGTGTACCAATAACAACTTGATTGTCAGTAAAGTCTAATGCTGTGCCGTACTGTGGTTCAAAGCCATAGTTTTGATCTTGGCTATTTAAATTCTGTGCATAGATAAACTTACCAGGATCAGCAATTGATCCGTTGTAGTTTGCAAGATAGTTGTACATGTATACTGCACCTGCATTATCCCATGTATCTACCCAACGTGTTGCGTTGTTATCAAAGATTGTATCATTATCTAAATTCTCGTCATCGATAAAGTCAAATGTTGTTGCTAAGAATCTAGTTGACACCGGAGCAGAAATTACAACTGAATCACTTTCATCAAATTTAATTGTGTTACCGAATAATGTTCTGCTTACATTATGCGGTGCATTAATAACTTGCGTATTATCATAAATGCTTAATCCTAATTCAGCAAACGTATCTGTATCTGGTGCTTGTAGTAGTAATTTTTCATTGACAAGGGCTAAACTTTGATCTATAATAGAAATAACTAATGCACCATCACTAGTTGCACTTGATGTTATATTTGTAATACCGTATTGATTAATTAAATTAGATACTGTACTTGCATTAGCACCTGTTGGTAATTCTACAAGGTAACCGTTAATTAATAATTTTCTATTAGTAGTTAAACTAGTAACGCCTGTACCAATTACAGTACCGTACTTGCCACCACCGTTAGTATATCTATAAACTGAACCGTCAGTTTGTTTTGCACCGTCTATTCTGATCTCGCCGGGTGCACCCATTAATATTTCATTACCATATGAAGCCATATCTGATGAGTAGCCCATAAAGACTCCAACTCTATCATCTGCTTCTGGTACCATTGTTTGTACCCATTGAATTCTTTGAGAACTAATTGTAATAATGTCCCCTGCTCTAATGTCACCAAAGTATCTAAAGTCTGATGTGCCTCCACCAACTGCATAGTTGTTGTCATCAACGGCTGACCCGTTAACAGAAACTAATAATTGTTCTGTTTGTACATAGATATCAAATGCAACTGTGTCATCATCGAACGTCAATGTAGTAGCACTTGATCTGCTTTCTTTTAATTTAAATGTACTGCCCGTAACGTCAGACAAATAATAAACTTTGTTAGGTGTAATGCCTGTAGTACCATAGTTTCCACCTTCATTGAAGACTACTGCATCATTGTTATTATAAACAGTCATTGATGCGTTTGCTGTAAGCACACTTGATGCTACTGCTGTAACATTTCTACTTAAGAACAATGTAGTCCATGCTAGTGGATACTGTTGTGGCTGATTAGGTATTGCAGTGTATTGTGATTCTATGTTTTGTACTAAACGTGAGTACACATAGTTTTTACCCCAATTAACTTTTGTAGTTGGAGATGCTGTATTCGGCGCGCCAATCGATAAACAATCTGCTTCATTGTCACAACTTACAGAGAAACCAAAGTTGTCTCCTGCTGTTGCACTAACAGGGGCGGCAGTGCCATCGATATCACTTAACGCCTTATATGAAATTTGATTTGCTATACCAGTGCCTGTTCCTGCACCAGTTGCATTAAAAATTATTCCTACTTTGTTTTCTACAGCACCGATCAATGTAAAATCAGTTGTTCCTACAGTAGTAATTTCATATGTTTCACCTACTGTAAAGTATCCTGCTGTTAAAGGTATACGTTGTCTTCCATATACTTGTACTTGATTGTTATCAGGGTTACCTGCAAAAATAAAGTTTTGATCATTACTGATTGCAAGACTTCTTCCTGATCCTTTTGATGATGTAAATTCTTGTAGTTCTAAGATATCATCTGTCAATACAGAATTATTTAAAGTATAAATTCTAAGTGTTGATGTACTACCTGTTGTTTCAGGTTCACTGATTACAAATAGATTTTCAGAATATGCAATTGCTGTACCGAATGATGCAGATTCTGTTATTTGATCTCCAGTGTCTTCATCAAATGTATTTGTCTGAGGGTTTAAACCGTAACGATAAACTTTACCTGCGGCTGAGTCACCAATTAAGTAACCCATTCTTGGAGTGTATGCTACCGAACTACCGAACTCTTGTCCGTCAGCACGATTTAGATTATTTGTTAAACTGTAGTTAATCGACTTGCGATACACACCCCAACTACCGTCACTTGCTTGGTCTACCCAAACAGTATTTTTTGAGAACTCTGCTTCATTTAAATCTAAGTCTGCAATGTCTGATGGTTTTGCTACACGTTGTTCAACGAATGTAAATCCAAGTCCTGTAGGGACAAGTGTAACAGGCGCAGTTTCTAATGTCAAGTTAATTCTAATTTCTCTTGTGTTAACAATTCTAGTTGCAAGATAATAACCATCAACGTTAGGACTAACATTGACAAATGTTACTGGATCAAGTTTTGATAAGTTATGTCTTTCAGCAAATGTAATTGTAACAGTGTTATCATTATTTGGTGTTATGCCTGATACTCTGCCTACTGGTTTGATTGCATATACTCTCCATTGTTCTTTGAAGTTAGCAATCCACATGTAATCTCTTACATAAAATTGTTGAATCGGAATACGTTTGCCATTAACATTCACTGCTCTACTTTGTAAAGAAGAATAATTATAGGCTGCCATTTTGACATCATCGTAGTTTACGTAACCTGCTGTTGGGTATAGACTTAATGGGTCTTCTTGTTGCAGTGTTGATAAAAGATTAGGACCTTCAATTGGTCTTGCATAGTTAAACAAGTTATGAACTGATACTTCTTGTTGAGCGCCTATTGTAGGAGTACCTTCTGTTAAAGATACGATACCAGGATTGCCTGTTAGTTTTGCTTGATCTAATCTAAAGTCAACAAAGTTACTGTTTAATGTTCCACCGAACTGTCCTGAAAGAATTGCCCAGTTTTCATAAACATCATAATCAATTCCACCAGTTGGTAATTGAGTTCCTTTAAATGCTGATACTGCGTTAGTTGTACCCTTAGATTGAATTAAGTTCTTGTAAACATTTACCTGTGTAATGTCTGATAGATTTACACTTGACAAATAATCTCTAGGTCTAAATCCTATTAGAGAGAACGATAATTGATCTGCATCATTTTCTAAGTTTGCTGTGTTACTGTTGTAATACAGTGTGCTTTCGTATGAACGTGTAGCAGAGTTAGGTAACAAGCCTTTTTGTATATCATTGTAATCTGTTTCTGTCCAATCAAGTTCAATAAATGTAGCACTTGGTTCGATTGTTTTGTTTGCTACATAATATTTGTTCTTGTATTTTACAATCTCGCCTTTTGCATATTTGTATGCAGTCTTCCATTCATAAACATTATCTTGGTTAAGAATAAATCCAGATGCATTAACTGTTCCGTTCCATTCAGCAGTCTTAGTACCACGCAAGTAAATACGTTGCTGTCTTAGACCTGTAATCAAGTTATAAATGACATCATTAAACACTGTGTTATTGTCAAAGATAATACCATGTTCAATACTGCTCAAATTAAATTGACCATAAGACATGACATCACCTTGATTCAAAGTTTTAACTTGGAACTTAGTGTCTAATCTTTCTATTGCCATATCTTTTGTTGCAATAGGATATAAGTTTTGATTTAGTAAGAAGTTATCTTGCTCAATAGTTAATGGTTGAACAATATCACTTTCTTTTTCTACTTTTAAATCTTGTGCTGATGGGTTGACAGTCAACAAAGATCCTTTCTCCCAATTGAACTGTGTCCAATAGAGATATTCTTTAATCATTGTGTTCCAAGTTATCTCTGCACCACTTTCGATGTTGTCGAATATCATGCCTTTACGAGTTAACCATGAACCGTAACTTGCTAAGAATTGTGATAAGCCTTGGAATGTATAATACTGAGTACCATAAGGTATGATTTGCTCATCTCTTGCTGTTGTAGTATAATCATTAGCAATTTTAACACTGTAATCGTCTACGTCAATATTAGTATTGTTTCCGTTACTGAGTGGAGTATCAATTGTAAAATATGCTTGATCTTGTGAGTTACCAAATACTTTCCAACCGTTCTCTACAATCTGAATAATAACACTTGAGAATTTTATTTGATCGTTTGGTTGATTATCATGTAGTAAAACAGAATAACTTTCATCTGGTATTAATAGTGATGAATTGTCTGAGTTAGGTGTTGCTTTTTCTACAAAGAATTTCAATAATGTTTTATCACTGAAGCCAGCAAGTCTGTAAACTAAACGAACATCTAAGTTGTCTAATAAAGATGTAATTTCTGTAGTTGCATCAACACCCTGTTGTTTCTCAAAATCAACAATCCAGTTTATGTAACTTGTTTTTGCTACGCCATTACCATATATTTCAATATTACCAATATTTAAATGACTTCTATCATTTACTAGATATTGTTTGAATTCTGTGTTATACTTATAATTGTCTAAATCTGCTCCTAAGTTAAAGAACTGAGCAGGCTTAGTTAATGCAAATATTCGCATCAAGTCAAATGGGTAAGATGAACTTCTTCTATATGCAAATTCAGACGGTGCATCGTCTCCTACTTTCCAATCACGTTTGAATATGTTAGAATCATATGAACCTATCATTGCATCAAACGGAGATAAAAGATCACCGTGATCGTCTACTGGGATAATTTTACTTAAGCCAGGACGTTTTAATTCGTCAACTGTAATACTAGTTGTTCCACCTGTATTATAAATAATACCTGCTTCAATGTCTCCCCACATGATTCCGTTATCACTTGTATAAGGAGCGGGTCCATAACGACTAGTCCACCAAGCGGGCATTTCTGAAAAGCCTAACATTTCCCATGGTGCTATGTTTGGTTGTGATGTACCATAGAAGTATTCATAGATACCTCTCCAGTAACCTTGATAGATTGGCTTGTCATTTAGTTTATTACCTGACTGCCAATAGTTCCAACTGAACTCGTTGTTGCTTGTGTAACCTGTTTGTTTTTTATAATCAATTCTATTTTGTCCAGCCCAGTTTAAAAACTGCGAACTGTAAATTTTTAAATAGTCTTCTGTTGAGTATGTTGATTCTCTAAAGAATCCAGGTAAGACTTCATATGCTTCAATAGGAACAATAGTACTTAATTTAATATTGTTGTAGATTCTAGTTTCAAATTCTAATAATGCTTGATCTCTAAAATCAGTAAGTCCTGTCTCTGGAGTATAATCAAGTGAATACAAAGATGTATACGATCCGTCATGCCCTCTCAACATATATGTTGACGTTTGATAGTTTGGATCTAAAACAACTGCTGGTTTCCATTTAGGATACATTCCCAACTTAGTCGGTGTATTAGGTACATAGTTACCATATGTTTGATTATATTCTTTAATTGTAACAACATCACCTGCTTCTAAATCTTTTGTTACTGTCAATGAAGGTGCAGTTGTTGACACAACATAATCTACGTCTCTAATCAACTGAGTTGTCTCTGCAACGCCACTAGTTGTTCTTGTAAGATAAACTAGAACTCCTTTGTAGTTTGCTTCTGTAAAGTTATACGTTTGTGCTAGAGGGTAAATAGACTCTTGCAATGCGTTTGCAAACGTATACGTGTTTGACTTGTATGGTGCTTGTGATGGCAACATGTCTGACCAGAAGAATGAATCTCCTTCTGATTTAGCAGTTACCATTTGTTCTAATGCTGTGTCTAATATATAACTAGGCTCAAATCTACGTTCCCAATCTATATCATTTACAGTCTTAACAAGTTGCTGTTTATACTGTGTATACTGACTAGAATTAAATTGGAGTGAATTGAATAAGTTATGTTCTGACTTACGTAAAAACACACTCGGCAATACCAATGATGCAGAGTTTTGTATAATTTTTGTGCCATAAGGTACTAAGTTCCCTAAGTCTCTTAAATTATTAGATCCAAAGATATCACCAGTTGAATTTGGATTGTTAATAAAGATATCTTGGTATTGTGATCTAATGTCACCTATGTCTGCAATTTCTAAATCTGTGTTAAAAGGATTGTTGCTTAAATTAATAGGTATGCTATAATAAGCAGTCGTTGATGTCTGATTGCTTAGTACCAAAATTTGTACTGGTGTATCTGCTAATGGTGCAGTGTTTAATGTAATTTTTGTTGCTGTGCTAGATACATCAATAGTATATGCAGTTTCTAATTGATATACATTGTTTACATATACTTGTATACGAGGCCATGAATCGTCTGCTTCTGGAATTACAGCAACATCACACGTGAATTCTGCTGTGGACCCTTTAGTATATTCTAGTTCAAATACTTGATATTGAACTGAGGGGGCAAGTGCTGTTTGCCAACCCAATTCACGTGTTTTTTCTGTACGTGTAGAATAATTATACACGTAACCTGTATTAACTTTTTCAGTAACCGGAGTTGTTCCAGTTACATATGAAAATGAATCAACGTTAAGTGAGCAATCAAAACTAATATCACCGACATTATCTACTGCTGAGTATCTTAATGGGAAACCTAATACTGCATCATTGATGCCAGTTCCTCTACCGTAAGCAAAGAGTTTGTTTCCTAAGAATGATGTACCTTGATAGATTGTTGTATCTCCCAATGAGATTCCATTCTTATCAAAGATGTCAAACTGTGGTGCTTGATTGACTGTTAGTTTTTGTTGTGCTTCTTCCCATGTAGTGCCGTCAAACCAGAATGTAGAACCTTGATAATTATATCCTCTTAGTGCTACTGTTTGATCATCAACTAAACATAAGGAGTCTTCTGCTTCAGTCAATGTGATAACTGGTGCTGAACCGAATGTAATTGTTGAGAAGCCAACAACGTAAATTTTGTTTCTAACTTCTAAGTTAGTGTCAGCAGTAAAGACAATTCTTGTGCCTGAAAACAACTCATAGTTGTTGACTGTTGTATCACTACCTACGATTGAAACATTAGATTGACTAACTACAGTTGAAGATGCAAACTCGACTGTTAAGACAGTATTAGTTCCTGATTCTTCAACATTTGTAATTCGTGTATTGTTTGGTAAAGCAAAATTAGAATCTGTAACATACATGCTTACATCAAATTTAGTAAAGATGTCTGCTGTAGGAATAGTAATCGTTGTACTTGTTCCTGTTACTCCTGCAATTGTTGCAGTATAACTTGTATACGTTTCAATGTCAGGATAGTATTGCTGTTTATTTGCAACTTGATCGAATGCATTTGTTGTTCTTGTATCGATAAAGTCTACTGGTGCTTTTGCAACTGTACCTGCATCAAACAGTTTTAAGTTTGGATAAAACTCAATGATCGGACGTTTTGCTTTTGCATTACCCGTAGCATAAGTTGTTACGATAGAAGGGTCTTCGTTGTAATTAGCAGTAGCATTGATAACATCAATGTGGAACCATCTGTTAGAACGTGACCATGCATTTCTATTGATAGAGTTTCTACCTATAGTAATATAATCTTGGTTAATAGGAATAAACAATTCAGTATCAAAGTTACCAATTGAATAAGGTAATGAATCATACGGAATATAGTTTGTTCCAGTAAAGTCTTCTGGTACTGTTAGATCAGTTGTCGGAATCAAGTTAATAGATTCTCCTACACCCTGAATATAGTATTCACCACTTAGATATTTTGACGGAATAACATCTCCGTTAAATTGTACTTTTAATCCGTTCGTAAAGACAACACCATTAGTAGATGTGAATGTCTTTTGACCTAGAATGTCTTCATCAACATCTAAAGTGTTTGTTAAGTTACTTTCGATTAACTTAATACTACCCACTTTATTTGCATTTGTACCGTCTTGGTAGTATAATGTATCAAGTATTGCTGACAGATAAGGTACTTTAGTAATCTCACCTGCTAATGATCTATAAAAGTCTAAGCCAATGTAAGATGTACCGAATTGAACAGTAATCTTTTCTTCTGATGGTATCACACCAGCGGGAATCAAACGAATAGTTGGATCTGTTGAGTCTCCAACATAAGTAATTGTATAATAATTTTCACTAACGTTTGTATAGAAGCCTTCTTCCCATAAACCTTCGTTAATGTTTGCAACCATTGAACCTGTTTCAGCAACTAATGGTAATGTTGTACCGTTAAGAGTTGTTGAAATTGTAAATGATGTTGAATCAATAATGTCTTTTATATAATAAATTGTATCAACGTCAAGTCCACCAATCAAAGGATCTGCTTCAGGTACTGCTGTAAATGTAACAGTCTGATTTGCAACTAAGTCTGTTGTAGTTCCAGATGACAATTTAAGTTGTGATGTAGTTGTCTCGTCAATTGCTAAAGTAACTGGAGCAACGATTTCAGGCGTTGCTAAATTGACATCATAGTTTGCTCCATTCTCATCAAAGAAAGATTGAACAAAGCCTACTTCATTTGGTTCTCCTGTTTGATAGAACATAACAGTAAGACCTTCTAATGAAGTTACACCATCGATGTTTCCTACTTGACTAACTGTTAAGCCATTAACTTCTGAGAATAGTTTTGTACTTACAACACTAACTGTATTGTTGCCCGGGAATAAAAATTCATTTTGTGCTTCTCTACTAGGAACTGTAAATGTTACATAACCAGTACTTGCACCATTGTTGTTAACACCTAAAATCTCTCTAGTATTTTGTGCTCCGTCTAAGCCTGTTACTCCGGGTACGCCTTGTATCCAAAACTGAGTTTCTTGGTTGACTGCAAATCTATAAGACCCGCCACGTAGTAATGTCAGTGTAGGATTGAGAGATCCTGATGCGGCACCTAATGCTTTAATATTGTAAGCATTTGATGTATCTGTTACAATGTAATCAGATTCTGAGAATACTGTAGCACTAGCAACTGTTACTGCTGGAGGCCCTTCTGGTATCCAATAGTATTGGTTAAAGTTTATTAACTTATCGAAATCTGTAAAAGAGTCCCATGAATAAAATTGACTGTTAAACAAACGTGAGTTATCTAATGTTACTCCACCTTTAAGTTGCAATGCATCTATAAGTTCAGGGTAAGTTAAAAAGTCTTTAGCAGTAGATTGATTCTTATTTAAGAATGCAGTACCGGGTGCTAGTTGATAATCTGTTCTTGTTTTGTTTGGTTCAGTTACATAATAATCTTTTGCATTAACACCGTACCCAAACTTACTTCCAACGTACCCTTGCAACGTTTCTGTTTTGGGTTCGTTTACTAATTGATCTAATGTTGCACCTAAGAATTGTGCATTGGTAGAGGTTTTAAATATCTCAGGTAAAAACTCTAATGTTCTGATCTTTGCCATAATTTACTTATAACCTTAAGACTGCATTGTTGCAGGAGTTAGTGCGGGTACAATTACTATATCATTCGTAGTAGCCGCGTTTACAAATATTTCATAAGGTCTACATTTAATTTCATAAAGATCACCGAATAGTTTTTCAGGATCATCTGAAACAAGTATAACCGAACTCACTAGTTCTCCTATTTGTTCATGTAGATACGCACTTAATTCTGAGAAGAAGAAAGTATCGCCAAAGTTCCAATTGTTGATATCAAAATAACTGTCCATTGCTGATAACACAGAACTTCTAATTTCACTATCTGATGCATTTGTTGACTGTGATTTTACCACTTTAATAGTTGCTCTCAATGATTGATCTGCTTTTATACCGAACAAGGGTTTAAATGTAACACTATTTAATATAACTGAATCCGACAACATTTTATAATCTTGTACTTTGGGATATGCTGTATTCAGTTCGTTAAGTGTTGGTTGATCAGGCTTGGCTACTGTGTCAGTAGTGTCTTTAATATAATTGTTATATGCTGTATAATATGCTTGTGTTACCAAGTATAAGTCAATAATATTTGTTGTTGCTGGATCAATACGAGTTGTATTATTAGCATTATGTCTATATTGATAATCTATTCCTTGTCTACCTGATTTAACTGAATAATCTAACTGTTCAGTCATAATATAATTAGGAGTTGTAATAGTAGGATCTTGCACTGACTTATAAAATTTATTATCAGTAAATGCATAAAATAATTGTCCTACAGGGAATTCGTATTTTACAATTTCAATTTGATTTTTAGTTCCGTATGTATAAACGATATCACTACTAGGTACAATTAACTGTCTTGTCAAGTTAACTGGATCAGTGATTGTTCTAAAGAATACATACACCCCTGTGTTAGCGCCGTTATTTACAAAACCAGTAATGTCATTAAAGAAGTCTGGGTCTAAAATTAATTGACCATTGTTGACATCAGTAGCGGCAACTTCAACTTGGAAGTCATTTACATAACCATCTGACTCAACTGTTTGTCCCAAGATATTAACTTTAGTATCTGCGCCTAACGCAGTTGAAGTATTAAAGACTGTGTTGATACCTAATACATTAATAAAGTCTTGTATAATTTTACCAGTAAACGGATCGTACACTAATTCATCTTTATTATAAGTGAAACGTGTATCTGCAACACTACCAAAGTAATATGTCAATGATCTATAAGTTATTGTATAACGATTGTTTCCTAAACTTGTAAATTTAACAAAGTAGTTTGCGTTTGATGACGCACCGATTGACCAACGTTCTTGGTTGATCAATAATGAATTATTAAAGATTAAAGTAAAGTCTTGTTGTAATTCGATTTTAAGAATTGCTTCTTGTATAACTGCACTTGATAATGAGTTATCAAAGACAGGAATAATCTCTGTAAGTGTTACTCCGTCAGGTACATAACCGTTTAAAGTAACTGGGCCTTTGCCGTTTGCGAATGTTCCTTCTCCGTTATTGTTACCATCACCAACAACATTTAGTATTGTTGACCATATATAACTTCTTTCTCCACCAGTAGGTACGCCAGCAACTAAACGATTATTATTATCAAAATAGAATCCAACTGGAGCATCAAATTTTAACAACGCCCCTTGAGTTGCATACTTTGCATTAGTAGTTGTGAATGTTCCTAATGGTTGAGGTTGCTCTATAGTTCCAGTAAGTGAATAAAAATATCCTGTTTCACTTGATGAGTCTACAGAACTTGTTTTCCAATATAATACTGGACTGCCTGCATTTGGATATGCATAACGTGTATAGTTTTGAATGTAATACTGATTAGCACGATTCAATGCAAGTACTGCGGCTAAATCATCTGTAAAGAATTGAATAATGTCTGATGTGTTGTTTACTTGTAATGTTAAGAAGCCATCAGCAGACTCTTGGTACAATGCTCCGTCATCTCCGAAAGAGTTTGTACTTGAATACTTGCCTGTTGGGTCAAGTAAATCTAAGTTTTTAGATACACCAATAGAACTTCTATTAACTGCTTTAGATTTAATAATAGAGTTATAAAGAGTATAAGGGAAGTTTGTGTAATCTTCTCCGTTAACCATACGATTTTGTGTATAGTATCTTGTTGGTGCTCTTTGCTTGATAGCCGCTATAGGTTCTCTTGCTTGTGCATTTGTTACAGCAACAGGCAATGCAAAGTTCATTGTTAATGTTTGTGTGCTACCTACTCTGTCAACGTATGTAATAGACACACTGACACCGTTCATTTCAGAAGGGTCAATAACATATGTTAGTGCATTACTTGATCTTACATATGCTCTAAAGTTGCCTACGGGCATCTCTGAGAATACTCCGTCACCAAATACATATGTAACTTGATCGTTAACACGTGAGCCTACAGAAAAGATTTTCTTATCACTTGATTCTGTTTGTAAGTATGCATCTGCATAAACATTTTCTACTTCTTTCCATGATCCGAATGTGTTGTCTGCATTTGTCTGATACAACCATGTATCAGTTTCGTTGACACCTTCAACATCAATGTTAATTGTTTGGTTAGAAATCTGTTGTTGAAAGTTAAAGTTGTATGGAGTTAATGTTCCTTGTTTAAAGAAGAACATAAACCCTGTGTTTGGACTACCAAAACCTAATCTGTCATTTCTATATAACATATTAATTTTATTAGTCGGTGCTGGTGGAATCTCGTAAACGTAATCTTCATCTAATGAAGTTGCACTTACTAATTCAAAGTTCATTCCTTGAGCATCAACCTGCGTAGTGAATGGGACAATTGGCATTGTTCCGTCTGGAAGACTGATTGCATATTCACTTGTTGTTACACCTAAAATATCAGATGTGTTTCCCGGTCTACCTATTTTTTGTGAATCAACCATAGCCGCATTGAATACTGTATTCATCTGATCTAACCAATTTTGATTAGAAGGATCATTCCAACTTATTGGTGTATTACTTAAGTTGACACCATTTGCATCTCTGACGTTTTCAGTTGTTCTAACTGATGTTACTTTTAAGAAGCCAGATGCACAAGAATTTCTTTTAGGTGTATACCCAACTAAGTCTGCAAGTTTTACTACAGAGTCTCTACGTTCGGCCGTGTCAATGAAATTTTCACGTGTGTTTAAATCATTTCTAAAAGCAAGACCTTGACCCATAAAAGCCATGACATCAAGTAGAGCAATGAACTCTGAACTTTCAATATAATCGTTATAGGTTTCAGGATAATAAAGTCTAATATAGTCGATAAAACTTTTTCTTAGAGTTTCATAATCATATGAACGGAAGTCTGCCTCACGAAAGGTTTCGTAGATTGCTTTCCAATCATTTACTCCAAAGAGTCCTGATTGCCTTGAACTTGTAGCCATAGTTTTTCCCTGTTTCAAGTATTTATCTTTATGGAAAAACCGACTTTTTTTATGCTACTGCGGCAGTGTTTGTCTGAGAATCAAAGAATAATGCTAGATCTCCAGCATTATTGTACGGAGTAATAGATAATTGCACTTCTATTAAAATGCCATTATCTTTGGGATATACTTGTATTGTATTAAGAACTAGTCGAGGATCTAAGCCTGCTACTCGTCTAATTTCATTCTGAATTGCAGTTTGCACATCTGATGTGTTAGGTTCAAATATAAAGTCCCACATTGTTGTGCCATATGCTGGATTACCTACTTTTTCTCCACGTCTAATATTAAGTGCATTTACTAAATCTTGTATAACAAGTTGTTCATCAGTTAATCTAAACTTTTTACCGAATACTATAGGATCAGTTATGCCGTTTGCTTGGCCATCAATTCCAGGTACAGGGTTAACTGTTCTAGTTTTGTCTGCATTTATTGTTGAAAATCCTACGTAAGTTGCCATAATACTATTTATGTTTCCAGGTCATAGAGATAGTATCCCATTTCCAAGAACTGGCGCCACCTTGATAACTATAGAGACCATAGTTAGTGTAGATACCAGTCTCACTATAACTATCAACCTCTGGTGGTAGTGCATCTGATGCATCATCACCAACAACACTTTCTACTGAGTTGTTCGGTTCGTAAGGTACTCCGTTTGATTCAGGCATGTAGTCAGTCGTATAAGGTTCAATTTGATATTGAGATTTACTTGTAGGTACATAAGTTTTTGCTATAGTTGCTAGTATGTTTGAATATGAAGTACCGTATTGAGATGTGTTAGTAGCAACTGGATCAATACCTTGTAATATAACCGCGTTAACCTCGTCAAAGTTCCCCTGAACTGGGTTATTTGGATCTTGCACTCCGTTGTTTGTTGATGAATTGTTAAACCCTATTCCGCCCTGACTAGTAGTACTAGATGATGCTTCAAGTAAAGTTTCAATATCACTAAACGGATTAGTCGTTTGTGCCACTGTATCATTTAATACAACACCATCAAATAGTTGTTCTGCTTGTTGTATCTTATCAACTAGGTCTTTGTATGCAGGATCTGTTACTGCTGAATCATATGCTGATTGAGCGGCCGCTATTTCAGGTGAACCTGCAGGGAAGTTTGATTGTGCCGCAAACAATGTAGATTTTTTCTTAGCAATATCTTTAGACAAACTACTTAATTTTGCTACGTCTTTGGATAATGTTTTCTTTAATGCTGATAGTGCACCAAAGGCGCTTAGTGCCGCGGCTGGTATTTCACCTAATAAGTTTGGTCTAGGTACAATCGGATCTCCTAACACTTTATCAACTAATCCTGTAATTGTAGATCGATCATATGTGTTGAATGCAACAACAGGCAGTTTAATAGTTGAACCGCCACCTGCAGTCAATGATGACAATGCAGATTTTAATGCGGCTGCCGCCCCCGGGCTTAATGCGGCTGATAATGGACTCTCTATTGCTCCTGTTAACTGATCTGTAAGAGAGTTAAATGAGTTTTTAATATCTCCTAATGCTGATTGTCCTTCAAATGCTATATCACCTGCATCTAGACCATCAAATGCTTTCGCCGCTAAATCTCCTAATCCATCTGTCACAGTACCCAAACCGTCTGCTATTGGATTGACTGCACCTTTAGCATTATCAATAACAGAACCGGCGAGTTTTTGTCCACCTGGCAGTTGACTTATCCCTGATGCAACTGCACCTGATATTCTGGATGTTGCTCCTGTTTGAACTTGACTAGCCGCGGCTTGTAATCCACCTGAGTTAGTAAGTCTCTGTGTACTTTCACCGAGAGCAGATACACCGTCTACTGCATTATTAATTGCACCGACTGCGTTTGGTGCCGCTCCTTCTATTAAGTCAGAAACTGCACCAGTACCTGATGTTAAGGCTCCTGAGAATGCATCACCTACTGCACCTGCACCTACTGCACTTTTAAGACCAGCACTAATTGAAGCCGGGTCTGCTAAATCTGCTGAACTCATGCCGGCACTTAATCCTGCTACTTTGGCTGCGGCTGCTCCAGCAGTTGCAACTAAATCTACTGGTACATTAGCAGGTAATGTAGGGAATGAATTTACTATAGACTTGAACGATGATGCTGATGCTCCGATATTTAAATCAGCACCGACACCAGGTAAATTTAATCCACTAACATTAAGTGTATCTAATGCTGATGTAATACCACCTGTTGCACCTGATAAATTAGATGCTAACATTGCTGATGCACCTGCTTTCATTGAGCCTAAAATACTTCCAGCATCGCCGGATGTGTCTAAGGCAGATCCTGCTGATGCAAAGTTGTTTACTACATCTTTTACTCCAGCAACATTCTTTCCTAAATTACCTTTATCTGATAATGCTGTTGCTGTACCTTGTACTATGGCTCCCATACCACCTGATGATTCTTTACCTGTAATTACTCCTAGAGTCTGTAATGATTTTTGTCCTTTTTGCAAGTTTGATACAGTTGATCCTGCTTGTGCGGCTGGTGAACCTATAAACTGTTGCAAAGAATTTACTCCGCCCTTTCCACTAAATGATGACGAAGGCATAATAGATGATAGTGTTGATGTTAACGCCTTACCGCCTATTGTAACATCACTTAATCCTCCTGCTTTAGCAGAAATTAATGTGTTGACCATAGTATCTGCGCCGGGTTTAAGAACTCCACCTGCCGCTAATTGAGACGGGGTAGCACCAAACTTTCCTATAACTGCTGTTGTCCCTGCAGAAATGGCTCCGCCAAATCCACCAGTTAAATTTGTTAATGCTGTAGCGGCTCCACCGCCAATGCCACCAATGCCAAAAGTTGATTGTGTTGATGCGGCTATGCCTGATAACATATTTGTAGTAGCATTTTTGTCTAATGAATCACTAATTGCTCCTACTTCACTTACTGCTGAAGCACCTGATGGATTTGTTAACGAAGTCGGTCCACCTAAGTCTCCTGATAATTCACTGTTTAAATCTGATATAGTGTCTGACGGTGGAGTAGGAAGTGATCCTTCAGCACTTGGATCTACTTGTACGTCTGCGCCTTGATTTGCATTCATCCAAGGCATGTGTGCAGGTGCACGTGATGTAACACTCGGTATTTTAGCAAGAGCGGCTGCCCAACCTTTAACATCATCAAAGATAGTATCCGGGTGCATTATTATTTCAATAGGTTCTACAACTTCAGCAGTTAAACTTGCGGCTCCGTCATTTAAATGTATCTTTGAACCTTCATTAAAAATTTCTGCGGCTGATTTAACTCCTACTTGACCTGTTGCATCTAATGCCATTGCCGCATCTGTTTTTATTTTTATATCTTTGAGAGCAAATAGATTATAATCTTCTCCTACTCTTTGTTTGAATACTTTGTCAGTATTCATTGTGGTGTTTTCAGATGCATTAATGTTTACATTTTTAGCACTTAAATTAAGTGTTTCATCTGCATGTAAATTAAGATCACCTTGAGTACGTAAGTTAATAGAGTTTGTACTAAAGACATCTACTGTGCCTTCTTTACCTAACTCAATATATGATTGACCATTTGAATGTAGGATAGATAGCATCTGTCCGTCATCACTCATTAGTATTTGATGACCTAATGCTGTACGTAATCTAATTAGTTGGTCTCTGCCGATGATGTCTCCATCATCCATAACCATCGAATGTCCGCCTCGTCTTGTTACTACTTTAAAATCTTCTGGTTCATCGCCTAACTTACTAGGGATATTTTCATCAGTGGCGCCACCTTGATAAACAGGACGACCCGGAGTACTTACTCCCCAACCAACTCTACTTGATGCTTCTCTTGTTGCACTTGTACTGATAGGACCTCTGTACTTGTCTCTGAGGATACCCTGTTGTTGCATAATAGATGCAGTATAACTATGTACAGGTTTTGCATCTGTTAGATAATTAACACTATCAGAAATGTTAGGGTTGTTTGTATTAAGATTAGTAGTAGGTAATCTTGCGGCTCCACCGTATGATGTTGCTTCTGTTTCATTAAGAGTTACGTTTTCTGATGCACCGATAGCAGGTATCATTGATAATGTTTCTGGATTAGGTATTGTTCCTATATAGAATCCATAGTTAGGATCTCCATTAACAAACAGACAAATGACTTTTGTTAGTTTATCCGGTGGTGCGTTCCATTGACCATATGAACTAGGGTTTTGAGTGTATGAACCATATTCACCTGTTCCGTCAGCACCGTCAGGTCCAATTGGTGCAGTTTGACCTGCGAATCCTGCAAGTCTACCTACCCATATCCAGTTTTCATTATTGTATGCATCTTTGTTAAGATTTTCTGAAGGATACACTGCAACTCTGCCTTGATGCGTAGGATCAACTGAACTCATAACAGTACAAATAATAGGTACATCAATTACTGATGCAACGCCCGCACCAGCAGTGTTTCTTTTTAGTTTGCCTCTGGGTTTAAATACGTCAATAGCCATTATGTTTCGTTAGTTCCTTCTGTGTTTTCACCTTCTGCTTTTTCTTCTGCACCTGCTTCTTCACCTGTTGTTGCTTCTTCTTCAGGATCTGCAAATGTATTAATTGCACAAGATAACTGTTGCGTAAATTTACCTTCAGCAAATGTACTATCTATAGTTATGATTTTATAACTTACCCCTTTAATAACTTTTTCAAGTTCGGCTGGATATCTAAAAAACAAAATAGAATCATTAAGATCCATTACTCCTGTTTCACCATTATAATCAATTGCTTCTTTAAAGTCAATTTCAATGAATACTTGTCCACCGTTAGCAGTTACTCTAAAGCCGTCATCTCCATAAAACTTTGAATAAACATCATCAGGACTACCTCGATGTTCTTGTATTAGAAAATCTGGGTCACCTAATATTTTAATTTTTGCAGTAGCATATGAGTCTGGAGAATACAAACTTGTTATGTATTCGTTTTGTGATGCTCTACCACCGCCCAATGCATTAAGTCTCGGCATCGATGTGTTTTTGTTTGTTGCTGTTCCAGTCTGTGCCGCACCATCAGTAGCAATACCAGGAGTATCTCCTTCACTGTTTAAGTTTGCATTACCTAACACTTCATTATAAAATAGATTATCTAGTTTCTGTGAGTATTCTAGTATTTCTCTGTTTTCTCCTGTCCACCAGTATTCATATCTTTTATGAGGACCATAGTAATCCATACCCGGATTTGTTACAGCAGTTGAGATAACAGGAGTATCGTATTTTTCTATTCTAAATATTGTTTCGTATGCCCAATCAACAACAATGCTATCCCATTTAGCCTTTTGAATAACAGGTGTTACTTTGTACCAAGAAACTTTAGTATCACTATTTGAATCTATTGCAGGTTGTTCTCCAGTTTCTAAGTTAGGAGTAGCCTGACTTTTGTAAATGACTTTTAATGCATCATACATGTATCCACTGCCTTTGAGAACTTCATCAAAGATTTCTATAAATGTAGTATCACCATTGAATAATATTTTTCTGTGTGCATCATCTGGAATTGCTTTAGCGGCTTCTGCGTCATTTGCTTCATCTAAGTTTAATGCACCGCCATCTGGGCCACACCATTTACTTTTGTCTGTATCAGTAGGTAAAATAAGTCTTGCATCTTTAATAGCATCTGAACCGTCACCTACATATTCTACTGCATAAACGTTTGCGAACTCAGCCTCACCGTTTGTAACTTTGTCTTGTTCTACTTTATTGACTTGCGTGAATAAACCATTTTGTCCTTGCATTGCTCCGTCAAATGTTTGACCAGATATTGTTCTTGTAGAATCTATTCTACCTCGTTTTGTACCGAATGCTTTGCCAGGTGCTAATGCTACACCTGATAGTGCATATCTTGTTGCACCGCCTTCAATTGAAAATTTAATACCAGTGATACTAATATCATAATATGTTTGAAAGACAGAGTTACCAGATGCATTAGGATCTAATGGTCCACCTTCAAATTCTTGGTCACCCGAAATTAAATTACCTTCAGCATCATACCCTAAAAATTTAACACCTATAATAAAAAACTGTCTGCTTGGGTTTTCAACTGTTCCGTTACCTGAATAACCAGTTTCATTATAGTAGGCTTGTAATTGATCACTTGCTCTTTTTAATTTTGTATTAAAAGAAAATCCATATGGCTCTATGATATCAAATGATACTGAATACATATTAGTAGATGATTGCGTAGCCGCACCGTTGACTGCTTGTTTTAACTGAAAATTATCGATGTAATAATCTAAATCAAATCCAGGTGCTCTTTGTGATTCATCGTTATTGATACCACCTGATTGTGCAATTAAATATGCACCACCTGTATTTTCTTCTCCTACTGCATCTGCTAATGCGTTGATTGTTCTTCTACCGGTTGCTTGAAAAGCATCGTATGCATCAGGTGTAATCATATACAAACTTAATTGATATGTATAAGAAGACATTGCACCTAATGGATTTTTTAAACGTCTACCGGGTGCATCTGTTGATGCGGTGTTTGGATTGCTTTGTGCGTTGCCACCGCCCTTTAAATTAGGACTATTTTTTTGTTCTGTGCCAGCCGTTGATTCTGTAAAATTAGTTTGTGCAGAGTTATTCCCTGCTGATGTAGTTGATACACCTCCGTCGTCAGATGATTTGTTTTCACCTCTAAACATTAGATACCCAGCACACTTTTAAGAGTGTCCATTGTAGGGACATAAATGTTCTCTCCTGATTTGAAGTTGAAGTACGGGTCGGGTCCTAGTAAGTTAGGGTTACGAGATGAGAACACCCACCATAAACGAGAATCGTTATATAGATGTTGTGCTAACAAATCAGGTCTAAATTCATACTGTGGTGTAATCGTAAAAGAAGCATCTGACTGCAATCTAGGTATTGCAGGGTATGAAGACATAACTCCTAAGAATTTTCCTCCGTCTAATACTTCTGTTCTGTTGTACGGGCTTGTGCGAGGGTATATATTGTTAGTAGGCATTACCAAACTCCCGGTTTGTTATTCTGCGATCCTCGTAACAATTTACCAGTTGCATATTCGTTAACACTAAAGTCATTACTAATTGTATTTCTGCTGACAACAGGTACACATGTAAGTGTCATCGTAATCTTTGTTGGTACATATGTGATTGCTTGATCTGCTGTATCAGAAAATGTTGCTGGAGGTCTTCCTCCACCTGGTTTCAATTGACCACCGATCAAATCTAAATTAGATGTACCGGATGCCGCATCTGAATTTGTTGCTCTAATATAGTCAACATTGTTAGGCAAGTTATATGTAAAATTAGTAATAGCAACTGGGTGATTGTCTAGTTGAAATGCTCCTAGCCCAAAAAGAAATCCTAATGGGGGAGGTGTTCCGTTAGTTGGATTTTCATCTTGTCCATAAAACATCTTAGTCATTGTCTTAAAGAAATGAATAGATGCTAATAGATAGTTTGCTTCAAACGTATCCTGTGCTGTAAAGTCAGCAGTAATGTTTACAGACTCTACTGAACTATTCATGTACTGTTGAATTCTGTAGTTTGTGTGAGTCGGTAACACTCCGTCGTAGTTTGCTATATATGATGTTGCTACTTGAGGAGTGTATGGAAAAACAACACCGTCTGTTTTTACAAGAGGTGCCATAATGCCCGGTACTGATGCTTTGTACAAATAATTAGCAGTTGGTGCTAATGACATGCGTACTCGCCAATCTGCTACTCTAATGTCCGCGGCTGAGTTCGTTGTTGATTCAGATGCTAATGGTTCTGACATGTATGCTTTCTCCAAATATTTCCCAAGACTTATCTATTTGTATAAATAGTAATCTCACATGATATATTTATCTATTGCAAAAACCGCTAAATTTTACCCGTTCGACTTGCTTCTGGGAAAAGAATCGTATAGAATAGATATATCGACTCCACAGTTGTCGAACTAACTAAACTAGAGGATTATTAATGCCAGCACCGCGAAAAACAACAAATTATCTTAATAATAAGGATATTCTTAAAGAGATCCATAAAAGTAAAACATCTTACTGTTACTATACTAAGAAAGATTATCATCAGTTTGATTTAATCACTGACCTTGATCTTGCTACTGAAGGACAGTCAGGTATTGAAAAGAGTCTAGCATGGGCAGTTAAGCCTGAACAGATTCAACAAGCAAAAGAAAACAAAGCCGCTCGTCTTTCAGCAGAGCAAGGGTTGACAGGTAAAAATAAAATCGACCCAGCAACTATTGAGGTTGACGGTCTAATGTTTAGAGTTATGACTTGGGATCATATTCCTGTTGCTCAAAAGCAACCTAGAAAAGTTGTTAAGAAAAAGAAAGCGGTTGACATTATTGATTTTGAAGATGACTTAAGTGCAAACAAAGACTTATTTGATGACATTGAAGATAAGAAAACAAAGAAAGAAGTTCAAGACCTAGTTCATGTGAAAGTTAACTTCCCTCCTTTTCAACATTTTCGTTTAGATGCTGAAACAATGTCTACTCACTTAGTTGGTAAATCGCATTGGAAAGGTGGTCTTAAAACAGGTAAGTTTACTGCAACAGACGGTAACCTTACAGATAAACTAGCACGTATGTATATTATGCTGTGTGAAAAGTATGCTATGAAGTTTAACTGGCGTGGCTACACATACAATGATGAAATGAGACAAAGTGCTATCCTTCAATTGACTTACGTAGGCTTAAGATTTAACGAAGCCAAGTCAGCAAATCCGTTCGCATACTATACTGCGGCAATCACAAACAGTTTCTGTCGAGTTCTTAACTCTGAGAAACGTAACCAAAACATCAGAGACGATATTTTAGAAATGAATGGGTTAAATCCTTCATTCACTCGTCAAATGAAGGACTACAACGGTCTGGGTTACGAGAAGAAAGCAGAAGCATACTCTGAATAACACTTTCGGGCAAGCAAGGCATCCAAATGTCTTGCTTTTCCTGCCTATGTCATGTATAATAGATGTTGAATACTGGGAAAACTAATTATGAGTAATCTTTTTAAAAAGGCAGCCGTATTCACAGATATACATTTCGGTATGAAAAGCAATAGCATTCAACATAACCGAGATTGTAGTGATTTTGTGGATTGGTTCATTGAGAAATCAATAGAAGAAGGATGTGAAACGTGTTTGTTCTTGGGTGATTGGAATCATCATAGAGCAAGTATCAACATGCACACCTTACAATTCGGACTCAATGCATTAGAGAAATTAAACAATGCATTTGAGAAAGTATACTTCATTACAGGCAACCACGATCTGTATTACAGAGACAAACGAGACATTCATTCAGTCGAATGGGCTAAACATCTTAAGAACGTAGTCATTGTCGATCACTTTATCGAAGAAGGCGACTGTGTTATTGCTCCTTGGTTGTGTGGTGACGATTATAAACTACTTAAAAAGAAGAAAGGTAAATATCTCTTTGCTCACTTAGAGTTGCCATACTTCTATATGAATGCTATGATAGAAATGCCCGATCACGGAGAAACAAATGCTGATCATTTAGGACATTTCGATAAAGTCTTCTCAGGGCATTTCCATAAACGTCAAGCAAAGAAAAATATTTGGTATATGGGTAATGCATTCCCGCATAACTATGCAGATGCAGGTGATGATGCTAGAGGCATGATGGTACTTGAATGGGATAAGGAACCAGAGTTTCATTCATGGCCCGATCAACCTGTATATAGAGTTTATAAACTAAGTGAAGTATTAGATAACCCAGACGGGTTGCTAATTAAGAATGCTCATGTTAGAGTACACTTAGACATTGATATATCTTATGAAGAATCTAACTTTATAAGAGAACAATTGATACCGGAACATGGACTCAGAGAAATGTCTTTGATTCCTGTTAAGAATGATGAACATGCACAAGACTTAGCACCCGGAGAGATATCATTTGAAAGTGTCGATTCGATTATTATCGAACAAATTAAAAACATAGAATCTGATTTCTATGACAAAGGTGTACTACTGGAGATTTATCAGTCTATATGATCAATTTAAAACATGTAACTCTCAGAAACTTCCTAAGTGTGGGCTCTGTTACTCAAGCAGTTGATTTAGATAACAAAGAACTCACTCTTATCTTAGGGGACAACTTAGACTTAGGCGGAGATGGTGCTAGAAATGGTACTGGTAAGACTACACTCATTCAAGCCGTCAGTTATGCATTGTATGGTGTTCCGCTTAATAACATCAAAGCAAACAATTTAATCAATAGAACAAACGGCAAAGGCATGATGGTCACACTAGACTTTGAAGCCAATGGTGTTGAGTATCGTATTGAACGTGGTCGTAAGCCTCATGGCATGAAGTTCTTTATCAACGGAACAGAAGAAGATGATAACGAAGCACAAGGCGAGAATAAAGAGACTCAGAAACTTATAGAAGACATCATAGGCATGTCTTCAGTTATGTTTAGAAACATCGTTGCACTCAATACATACAGTCAACCGTTCTTAAGTATGACACAAGGACAACAACGTGATATCATTGAGCAATTGCTCGGTATCACACTGCTATCAGAAAAAGCAGAGAAGATAAAAGTAAAGATTAAAGCCAATAAAGAAGAAATACAAGCAGAAGAATTTAAAGTACAAGCAATAGAAGAAGCAAACAAACGAATTGAAGAACAAATCGATAGTCTTAAAAAGAGAGCAAGACTATGGGATAACAAGACAGCAGAAGACATTAACACATTAAAGAATCAAATTATAAGATTAGAAGAATTAGATATTGATGCCGAATTACTTGGACACAATCAATTAACTGTGTACAATGCCTTAGTTAAAGATCATGCAGATATTGACAAATTAATTACTAGAACTAATAATGATGTTGTTAGAGAAGCAAAGGCTGTTAGCAAGTTTGAGAAAGAATTAGATGTACTAAAAACGAACAAATGTCACACTTGTGGACAAGACTTCCATGATGATGTGCATACACAAGTGTTAGCAGACAAAGAAGAAAGTCTATTAGAACATACTAAACACTTAACCGAACTAGCAGAAGTACAAGTAGAACTAGAAGGTGAAAAGAATTCATTGTTTGAAATAGGAGAACGTCCTAACTTGTTTTATGCTTCAGAATCTGAGGCTATTGAACACAAAAACAAGATCAAAGACCTTAAGGGGCAAGTGTCTCGTAAAGAGACTGACGAAAATCCGTATATAGATCAGATATCTGAGATGGAAACGAATGCAATCCAAGAAGCAAACTTTGACAAAATAAACGGGTTGTCACGTGTAGGAGATCATCAGAAGTTCTTACTAGACCTATTAACAAGTAAAGATTCGTTTGTACGTAAGAAGATTATTGATCAAAACTTATCATATTTAAATTCAAGGTTGACATCTTACTTAGATAAGATGGGCTTACCGCATCAAGTTGTGTTCCAAAACGATTTATCTGTAGAAATTACAGAATTGGGTAGAGAACTAGACTTTGATAACTTAAGTAGAGGGGAACGTAATAGATTGATCTTAGGATTATCATTTGCATTTAGAGATGTGTGGGAGAACTTATACTTCCCAATCAATACATTGTTTATTGACGAATTGATTGACTCTGGATTAGATTCAATAGGCGTTGAAAATGCTATGGCTATTCTTAAAGACATGGCTCGTAATCGTAACAAGTCTATTTGGCTAGTCTCACATAGAGAAGAACTAGCAGGAAGAGTTGCTAGTGTCTTACAAGTTATTAAAGAGAACGGATTTACAACATATAGTACTACCAGAGAAATGGAGAATATGTGAGCCTAGCACTTTGGCACTGGCACATTGAGATCAGCAGTAAGTGTACACTAAAGTGTCCTAGATGTCCTAGACAAGAAGTTCCTGACACATTAGTTAGTACTGAACTTAAGTTAGATTTCTTTAAACAAAACTTTCCTAAAGAATTCATTCTGAAGAATGTAGAAAAATTAACATTCTGTGGTGACGATGGTGATCCTATCTATGCACATGACTTCATTGAAGTCATCCAGTATTTCAAATCTATAAAGCCTAGTATAGCAATCATTATCGTTACTAACGGATCGTACAAAAACGAAGACTGGTGGACGAGACTAGCAGAACTACTAGACGAACAAGATCAGATACACTTCAGTATAGACGGCTGGAACCATGAGAGTAATAATATCTATAGAATCAATTCTAATTGGTCTAGCATCATTACAGGCGTCTCTATCATCAACGATAAGTCTAACTGTTACACCGTATGGGACGCAATAGGCTTTAAGTTTAACGAAGATAAGATCGAAGACATGCAAAACTATGCAAAAGAGTTAGGCTTTGATGCGTTTCAATTAACAAGAAGCACTAAGTTCGGTAAGATATACGAAGACTCTTATGGGAAAGAAGATGCTTTACAACCACGTGATGATCTGTTATCATCTAGTCATAGATTTGAAAGAGAAGTGTTTACATTTACAAACAAGACGATTAAAGAACCTTGGATGAAGACAAACATTAAACTGTACGATGAATCTAAGTTAGTAGGTAATGAACGACCTCTATGTCATATAGGCAATAAAGGTAGTTACATTAATGCTAGAGGAGAATTTTATCCATGCTGTTGGGTCGCAACAAGATACGGACACAACAATAAATGGAACGAAATTGGCAAGAAATATAATCTCCATGAATTGAGATTACCCAAAATTGTAAAAGATAAATTCTGGGAAGCCGACTTTATACATGACTCTTATGAGTGCCAGACAAAATGTGCCCATCATAGAGTAGATAAAAATTATGCCACCGAGTGGTAAGGAGATAACTACTAATAATGCCATCACCATCTAAGAATAAAGGATCAGGATTTGAAAGAGAAGTCGCAAGATATCTTTCAGAAACTTACGAAGAAAGTTTTATCAGAGCGCCTGGATCAGGTGCATATGTAGGTGGCAAGAATCAAACACGTACAGAAATTTTACATGAAGGACAAATCAGAAGTTTTAAAGGGGACATTGTTCCTGGAGAAAGTTTCTATAAGTTAAACATAGAATGTAAGTTCTATGCAGATTTTCCTTTTCATCAACTTCTATCAGGCTCATGTAGAGTCTTAGAAGAATGGCTCGACCAGTTAATGGATGTGCATGATGAAGGAGATTTTGATGTACTCTTTATGAAGTTTAATCGTAAAGGTCGGTTTGTATGTGTTCCGAGTAAATACACATTCGTAAGTGACCAGTTCATTTATTACACATCAGACAAACATTCTGACTGGGTAATATTTGCTTGGGATCACTTTTTTCATTTTAACAAAGATATATTTAAAGCATACGCAGGCGACACAGAGACCAACTCAGAACCCACCGTTGACACCAAGTCACAACTATCCTTAAACACAACCACAACTAAAATAGACTTTTAACATATAGTATAGTCGTAATTTATACTCGACTCTCCTTGAGGAACCCATTGTAGTGATGGGCAACAGAACTGGAGTAGTGTCTTACAGACATATAAACCGACAAGGCAATCGTTATGGTAGCGAACCTTGAATGAGTCTATATCTATTTTGATTTGATGATATAGAACATGCGTTGCTGAGAGGTCATGCTTATTAGTATGATTGGCTCAACTACAACCCAGCAAACTTTACAGGGCAACCGGTAGCAATCGTTAATAGTAACGTTAATGATTGGGGATAATCAACATGGATGACAGGGGGTAATGAGAACCTGAACCGTGGTAGTGTTTGATAGCACTACCATGGCTTCTAAAAGGTAATAAGTCTTCTAACATTATCCTTTTAAAATAATAGATTAACCGTTTAAAAAGAAATTACGAATGAACGAAGTGAATGAGTAATTAAGTTCTCGTAAGAGAACTTTTAAATAAGACCGAAAAGAATATAGATTAGAAGAATGGCATTTGAGTTTTCTTAGTAGTTTCTAAGTGTTCCTCAACTAAATTGTTTATGGCTTTCCTTTCTGCTTGGGACATGTTAAGGATATCTTCATATGAGGCACCACCACGCATATACCAGGCTAAAGTCAATGCGTTCGACTTTATGCCCTGAGTAAATTCTTCATATTTTGATATCAACTCCCTTATCCCTTCAGGGTCGAGTGAAAGGAGTCTTAGACGAAAAAATCCGATGCGTTCAATGTAAATGGTTGCTTATATTCATGCCCACATTCTTCACATTTGATGTCTAATGGTTTAATTGTTGATTTCTCTCTAAGTTTAGTGTTATGATCTCTTATAGTTTCATAAGTTTTTGTATCAGCATTCTGTAGAAAATCATATATATGATCAGAATTCGTTACCTCTCCTTCTGGAGTAACGATCTTACTAATTGTGTTGGATAAGATTTCCATTGTTAGAATTGTAATATCTTTTAAGGCTTCACCACTTACTGCTCCACGTTCTGTTGGATCTTCAATAGCAGATAGACCTTTATACTTTGCTTGAATGTCAAATTGCTTTAGTGCGGCATCATTCATTTTTCTATAGTCTAAGGGTGAATAGTAAATTTCTAATTCATTCATCTTTAATGGAGTTTCATAATCGCCAGGGCCTAACGATCTAAGTAAAATTTGTAAATTGATACCGTATGTACCTAAAGCCATACATTCTTTGTTTTCACATTCTGATTCTACATCAATTGTTTCTTGTCCACCTGCGGCTTTAATAGAAATTAGTACAGTATCTAAATCAGTACTCAATAATGCCCAAGGGTTTTTGATGTCCGGAACACAACTTTTAATGATCTCAACCATAGCCGATCCATTAAACAATGCATCTGGAGTCTTAGTTGTAATCTCATCGATTGCTGTCATTGGATAGACAGGCAACTCTTTATTTTCTTCAGGCCATACTATGTCTTCTGGTGCGTATGCATCTCCACCTGAAGGCAAACTGATATGTACTGCCGGTCTACGAAAAAATTGTCGTAGTGGATTATTTTCATTCATTGTCATATATGTTCCCCATAATAAAATACGGTATTTTTAAATACTAAATACTAGTGCATATATTTAGTGTCCCAAAACCGCACTAAATTAAAAATATAGGATATTGCTGTATGGATGATTTTTCTCCAGAAGAAATGCGAGAATTTAATGAAAACTTAAATGCCATGAATGCCTCTATGGGCGGTCTGAGCCAAGGCTTACAGCAGTTATCTCAAACTATTAACAATCTTGACCAAACTTCACAGCAATCTGCTAAAGAATCAGAACAAACCTCAAAACGATCATCTGATGCAGAAAACAAAAAAAGCGAAAAGAATACAGAGGCAGCCAAGGTAATAGAAACAACTGCTGAGAAAATGAAAGTGTCGTTAAATCTTGCGACCAATGCTGTAACTAGTTTTGCAGGTGCATTAACTTCAGGTGTTGAAGGTTTTGACAAGTATACTTCGGCTGTATCGGGCTTTGGAGACTCAGCAAGAAACACAGGCGCGGCATTAGGTGGATTTGGTAAAGCCATAGGCCTTGCTGTAGATTTAGTTTCTAAGTTTACAGTCATAACAATGAAGCAGGCTGATGCACAAAATGATTTTGCAAAACAAATGAACAGAATGGGTGCTGTAGTTGATACTACGACCCAAGGTTTAGCAGATGCAGCCAGAGAAGCAGGGGCAAGTGCAGGAGACTTACAAGAATTAGCCGCAGTTATCACTCAAAGTTCTGAAGCATTAGCATCATTTGGTGCAGGTACTTCTGAAGGTACAGCAAAAATGCTGAAAGTCTTCAAGTTAAGTGATGACCAAGAAAGAGAAATGCGTAGATACGGGTTAACTTTAAGAGAAGCCCAAGAACAACAAGCATATTACATTGAATTACAAAGAACGTCTGGTGTCAATATGCAGGCGCAGGAGATGAGTGAACAACAGATTCGTCTTAGATCATTAAAGTATGCAAAAACATTAACAACACTATCAGAATTAACAGGTGTTCAAGCAGGTAGACTTAAAGAAGAACAAGCCGCAGTACAAGCAGACTTACGAAATAAAATTCGTAATATGCGTGATCAAAATGATATTGAAAGACTCAAAAAACAATTAGACGGTGATATTACTGCTGAAAAGAGAGCATCGATAGAAGCAGAAATAAAATCAAGGAACCAAGAAATAGAAGTAAGAGTAGCCGCTGGTAACCAATTTGCAGGTTTATTAGGTCAAGACATGGCTGCCAAAGTAATGAATGTCATTGGCACTGGCGCATTTGACGAAAACACAAAAGAATTAGCAAACTTAGGACTTAATGCCGGAGAACTTGCAAAGAGATTTGAAGGATTAACTGTTGGTTCAGATGAATACAAACAAGCAATTGCCGAAACAACAGGTGAATTAGTAGGTGGTGTTAGACGAAACGTAGATAGGTTCGGTAAGTCTATGGAACTTGCCGCTAACGCCAGTGAGATTGGAGCCGCAGTAGGCATTAATGATGCAACAACAGACAAAGCAATGAAGTTTATGTCTGAAGAAAGTGCGATAGACAGAGTATTATCAAGTTTTGATGAAGTAGCAGAGTCTACTGAAAAAGGTGCAGACAAACAAAAAGATTTAGCCGCTGAACTACAAGTAGTTGAAACTAATGTTAGAACAGCCGCAGATGACTTTTTGAATAGTATGAATCCATTTACAGGTGCATTAGGATTAGGCACTCTGGCGATGGCCGGATTAACAACAGCCGCCGGCGTTGCCGCAACGGCTTTATATGGCATGTCAGGCTCAGGTGGCATAGTAGATATGCTGTTGGGTGGAGGCAAAAAAGGCGGAGCAGGTGGAGCCGCAAGAAAATTCTTAACAAAAGGTGCAACTAAATTTGCCGCACCACTAGCCGCAGGAATGGCTATATATGGCGGTTATGCTCAAGCAAGTGAAGGACGAGATCAAGCAGATAGTACACTTAATGCTACATTGCTTGATGAAAATGCCGATGCAGCCGAGAAACAACGTGCTAAAGAACAACATGAAATAGATACTAAACAAGCCAATAGAAAAGGAGCCGGCACAGGAGTCGGTGGCGCCGGTGGCGCCCTTGCAGGTGCAGCCGCAGGTGCAGCCATAGGCTCTATTGTTCCATTTATCGGAACAGCAATTGGTGGTATTATCGGTGGAGCCTTAGGAGCATACGGTGGATCCAAAGGCGGCGGTATGGTTGGGGAAATGTTGTCTCCTGACGACCTAGACGCAACATTGAAAAGTGATGCTGAATTTCAACTTATGTCTAAGGAAGAACAAGACGAATATACCGAATTACGTAGGACAATTGAAGAACAAACGGAAAAACGTAACGCAGAAGAAAGAAGATTATCAAAACTTACTACTGATAAGATAGAAGAAAATGGACTATACACTAAAAACGGGTGGCTCCAAGACAGTGAAGTAAACTTTGAAAAGTTAGCACAAATGAGAGATGCAGGTAAATTAGAAACCGATATGCTTGAGGCTATGCTACGAGATAATGATTTAAGTGAAAAAGATACGGAACTAGTACAACAACAGTTAGATTTACTTAAAGCAAAAGATGAAAAAGACGAAGCAAAAGATAAAAAAGAAAAAGATGTAGCAGAGGTTAAAGAGCCAGGTGAAGTGTCCGGCAGAACACTAGACATGTCTCCTGAAAATCTAGCCAAGATATTTGAAGCAGATTTAAAAGCAACAGCAAAAAACGATGCAGAAAAACAAGCAGAAGCAGACAGCAAAAGAATCGCAGTAGTAAAAGCAAAAGAAGAATCGATTAACAAACAAATTACATCTGAAGTTATTGCTAATGCACTTAATGATACTGGAAGTGGTTCTCCCGCTTCAAAGATAGATACAGCCAAACTATTAGAAGCATCACAAGTTCAACAAAATCTGTTAGCAGATGCATCACCAACAGGAATCCCTACAGCGGATGCATTAGAAAAAGTTGAAACACGACTTTCTACAGATGATATTTTAAAAGAAGTTCAAGTTTCAAATGAGAAAGTTGCAACTCTTATAGATTCACCTGCAATTAAAAAGACAGTAACCGATGAGCCAATGAATGAGGCTACACGTGAATTCGTTGATTGGGCAGATTCAGACGAAGGTAAAGCAGAGATTGCTCAGAATGAAAAAATTCGTGCTGAGAAAATGGCAGAAATGAAAACTTCTGCTGAAAATCAGATGCTGGCAAAAGAAGATCAATACCGAGAAGTACTAGACACTGGTAAATACAAAGGTAAAGATGCTAGTGAAAGTATGATGGGGCAGGCTGAGAAATACCTTGCAAGTATCGAAGAAACTAAAAATAATCGAATGGCTATGGATCAATCTGGCCTTCTAAATGCTCCTCAAGTTGATATTGAGCCGGAGCCAGTTGAAGAAGCACAATCTGTAGATGAGTTTAGACAAGAGCAATTCGCCCAAACTGCGCCTGAGGCAGGAGAAATGACTGAATATGAAAAACGTAGTCTAGCACTGCAAGAACAGCAGATTGCGAAACTGGCTAGGATTGACAATGCGACAACAGAGACAGCAGACGGTACCCAAAAAATTGCAACTTACTCTAGTGTTTAACTAAATACATAGTACAAAGAGAACCGATATCATATGGCATATACAAAGAAATTTTTAAACAAGAGCGGAGTATCAAGTCCTATATCAGGGGGCAACAGCAATTCCGGATCTTGGAACGGCGTAGGAGCCTCAGAAGCAGGTTACTCAAACACTGATTTCGGTTACAAGAATTACATGAGTAGACTTCCTGAAGTTTACACAGGACATCCTAACAGAATAGAAAGATACAATCAGTATGAGATGATGGATGTTGATGCTGAGATTAATGCATGTTTAGATATCATTGCAGAATTCAGTACACAAAAGAACGATCACAACAAGACACCGTTTAACTTTGAGTTTAGAGATGAACCCACTCCACATGAGATGGACTTACTATCTAAACAGTTACAGCAATGGTGTAAGTTAAATGAGTTTGATACTCGTATGTTTAAGATGTTCAGAAATGTCATTAAGTACGGAGATCAAGTCTTTGTAAGAGACCCAGAGAACTTTAAACTCTACTGGGTTGACATGGTTAAAGTCATTAAAGTTATTG
>OBMK010000528.1_pt1 | contig 36816 bp, 10 predicted proteins | sample 1539081 | NCBI WGS metagenome assembly OBMK01 (sample SAMEA3355528, study PRJEB22509) | marine metagenome | biome: marine; feature: river plume; material: water | place: USA | collected 2010-08-07 | depth 0.5 m | reverse complement strand
ATTGGTTTTGATTCAGTACTAATGGGTCTGACCCTGGTCTAGAGTCAGACCTAGCTGCACTAGCAACAAAAATAGATGCTATTGAAGCTGCTCTAGCAAATGCTTCAACTGCTGCTGAAGTGGCGGCTTTACAAGCTACACTTGAAGCAACTCAAGAAGATATTTCAACAATATTAGCAAACAACAATGTTGTTTCTGAAAATATTACAATTAATGACGCTGCAACTTTAGCTTATGCTACCGCTCTTGGAGATAAATTAGCTATAGTAAATGGAAACGTAACTATTGTACAAGGTGAATTAAACACAGAAGCCCTATCTGCTGTTACTTCAAAATTTGTAACAATTGTTGGGACAGTTTCAACTACTGCTGCAGATACACTAGATTTCTCAAACCTTACAGCTGTTAGCGGCGATTACGCTGTAGATGGAAACGATGTTGATGATTCTGCTTTAGCAAGTGTAGCAGACGTAACACTAAATTACGAAGGTGCTTACGCACAACCAGCTTTAAAAACTGCTGGAGATATAGTTATTACTAATAAAACTTCTACAGTAACTGGAACAATTTCTGTAGATTTCTCAGGATTAACCTCAGGAACAATTACAGATGCAGCTTCTAGTTCAGCTGGAACACTAGATTTAGATTCAGCAACTTCTGTAGTAATTGGTTCTGGTGCTCCTGTTATTTCTTTAACAGCTCCAAAAGCTTTAACTGTTGAATTACACAACGCTGGAACATTGGCTTCTTTAACTGTAGATACAGTTTCAGCGACTTCAGTTATTGTTCAAGCTACAAAAGTAACTGGTGCTGCTACTATTACAGCTACTACTGATGTAACATTAGCTGCTAAAACAGCTGGAAGTCTTGCAATTAGCGCAGGAAAATTAAGTGCAGCTGCTTTAACTGCATCTGGAGCAACAATAATTACTGCAGACGAAGTTTCTTTACCAACATTAGCTAAATTATCTGCTGCTTCTACATTAACTACTGAAGCCTTAACATTAGGAGCAATTGCAACAGTAACAGGAACATTGACTTTAGATGGTCCTACAGATATTAATTTCCCAGCTTTGACAAAAGCAGACATAATTAATGCAGACACAGCTTTATCATTCTCAGCGGGTGCATTAACAACATCTGCAGCTATCAATACAGCTTCTGCTACTACTATGGTTTTAAAATCAGCAACAGCTAGCCACATTGCAGACTTAGCAACATTAACTGCATTGACTTTAAACGCCCAAGCAACTGCTTTTGATGCTGGAGCTGCAGCGGCTTTAACTAGCTTATCTGTAACAGGTACTTCTTCTTCAGCTTCTACTTTTGCTGTAGGAAATGCTCCAAAATTAGTTTCTGTATCTTTAGCTGGTAAATTTGCTTCTGCAACTATTGATGGAGCTTTAGCAAAATTGACAACGGTAAGTACTGCAGGTAATATGGAATCATTAACCGTTTCTGGAACTACTGCATTAGTGAATTTAAACTTAGCACACACTGCTACAAACACCTCAACATTAGTTGTTGTCAACAACACTAAATTAGGATCTTTAACAACAAGTACAGATTATATGACTGAGTTAACAGTAACTGGAAACAGTGCCTTAACTACTGCAGATTTCTCTTCTTACACAAATGTTGTAAATGATACAGCTGCTACTGCTTCTGTAACAATTGCTATAGGAACAAACTCATTAACTGCTACCTTTACTCCTGCAACTGCTGCAAGTGGAGCGACAGCATTCGCAGAAGCTACAATAGTTTCAGCTTCATTAGCTACATTGTCTGGATATATCCAAGATGTATATGATGTAGATCCAGCAATGATCTCATTATCTATAGATCCAGCTGCCACAACTAAAAGCACAACAGTTTCTGCTTTCAGTGTAGCAAATGGTACTCAAGTAACAGGATCTACTCTACCAGCTGGTGCAATTGCAAGTGAAGAAGCTAACGCTCTCATTTCTGCAAACTAAAGTAATTAAGTGTGAATTCCGTCACTATAGTGACTTATATAGAAAGCCCTTCCAATTGGAAGGGCTTTTTTTATATAATAAATTATAAAATGAAATAAAAAGAGTACCAGAAACAAGAAAATAACATTATAAATCTGATTAAAGTAATATCATTGTAATGATACTATTTTAAAAGTGACAAAAGCCAAGTAATTTAGGGGTATAACAAGGATTTTCCCAAATCTCCTTAAACCTACTTTATTATGAATAAAACTTTAAAAAAGGTTCGCATTGTGGCTTTTATGAAAGATTTTATAGACAACGCCCAGTACAAAATTGTAAAGGGCGGGCAGTTAGGGCTTAGTGAAAGTTCGCTGGCGAACTATAGAAATTTTCAAAAGATTATAAGCCGCTATGAGGCGAACGTAAAAAGTCATTTATATTTTCATTCCTTAAATGCAAGCGTCATTGAACACTTTAAGCGCTGGCTCCTAGAAGAACAACAATACAGCCTGAACCATGCAGGTAGGCTCATGGGTTTTCTTAAGACCGTATGTAAAAGCGCTGTCAATTACAATATAGAAGTTGGTGGGAGTACGCACTTAATAGCAGGTTTTTCCAGGTCACAACAGGACCAGTGCATTAATACCATTAGTTTTGAGGAATACGGGCGTATAGTGGCGTTAAAATGCCCTACGGACCGGCTTAGGAATGCCCAGAAGTGGTTGATCCTAGGATTCTGGTTGGGCCAAAGGGTGTCTGATCTATTGCGCTTGGATCCTTCCTGGATCCGTCCTGCTAAAAATGGTGGGGTGTATATAGACATTGTACAACAGAAAACCAAAAAACGGGTCACCATTGGGGTCATAGATCGGGTGCCTTTAAAAATTCTGAGGGAAGACTTTCCCAGGAAAATAGTAGACCGTTGTTTTAATAGGTATATGAAAGAGGTGTGCCAATTGGCAGGCATAGACCAGGAGGTCAAAGGGTATAAGCTCAATACAAAAACCAAAAGAAAGGAACTCGGTACCCATCCCAAATACGAGCTGCTTTCTTCCCATGATTTAAGGCGGTCCTTTGCCACCAATTTCTTTGGAAAAATAGAGACCCCTGTACTCATGCAAATGACCGGACACTCCAGAGAGAGTACCTTTCTAAACTATATAGGGGTGGGAGAAAACAAGGATATTTACGCCAATAATTTTATGGAGGGACTATTGGCTTTGAAGACTTAAAAGTGCCTAAAAGGTGATCTGTCTCCTCTGTAACGTCCTGCCATAGGACTTAGATCAAAACTTACAAAAAACTCAAGTGTCTTAAATGGCACTGCCAAGGGATTGGAGGCTGAATTAAAGTTGTAATTGAAGCCGTATTCAATACTACCGACATACAAACCAACTCCAAAACCAAACTTATGAAGATCAGTTTGGGCTAGTTTATTAATTTGTTGGCTTAAAGAGAGGTAGAAATCGTTGAGATCTAAACGCTGTTGGGCGTCTACCCTAATTCTTGAACCATATTTAGCTACTGAATTAAACAGCCTTATATAGGTGAAATTTGGAAGTATTGGGGACTGTTTGTATCTATTAATATCAAATACAACCGTGTGCTGCAAACTAGTGAGAAATTTGAGCTTATCTGTTTGACCGTCAACAATAGATTGGTTTGGATTATTTATGTTCTTTATGCTTATCCCAAAAGCTTGGTTATAGGAGTTATGCACTACTGCCGCTGCTCCAATAGATATGTATTGTCTGTTCTTAATAAGACTCAGCAAAGGATCTCCGGAAGTGAGGCTAATATCTCCAGTTAAAATATTAATTTGATCTTCTAAAAATACATTGCCCGGTTGGAATTGTCTAGAGACAAAAGAGAGGGATAACGAGGGGTTAACTACCCAATCTGAATCTATGTTTAGGTTGTAAATATAATGCCCGGTTACACGCGTTTCATTAAAGCCTGTGCTCTTAAACGTTTTACTGTCTATATCTAAACCCAAGGTAAAACCTCCTTCTTGAAAATTATAACTTCCAAAAACTAGCCTGCGTTCTTCCTGAGAGCCAATATTCTGCATTTCACTCTGATATACAAAACCTACTTTACCCAAGTCATTCATAGCATAAAAACTGGGATTCAAAAAGTATGGCAGACTACTAATATTGCCTACAGGATTTTCTTGGGCATACAACAGTTCTGTGCCTATAAGAGAAAATGCTAGTATAATATAATAAATACGCTTCATTAGTTAATTAAAAAGACCTCCCCTATCCTATTTACAATTTCTCCATCTATAGAAGTGGCGTTTATAATATACCTATATGGTCCTGAGAGTGGTGTTCCTGTATTATTTATTAAGCCGTTCCAACCCCAATTATCCTCTAAATTAGACACTTCATCTTGCATAGTATAAACCATATTTCCTTGTTGATCATAAACCGCCATATAAATGTCTACAAATCCACTAAATACAGGCCTAAAGTAATCATTAATGTTGTCGTTATTTGGTGTAAAAGCAGACGGAACAATTATTTCATACCCCTCCCCTATTTTTAGATCTATTATTTCTTCTTTAATACATCCAAACTCATTATAAATTCTATAAGTCACTTGATAAATGCCATTTACCGTGTAGGTATGGAACACCTGATTTATAAACTCATTGTTTTCATCAGGAGTGGCATTGTCTGCAAAGCTAAACTCTTTATAGGAATTATCCCCAAACTCCCAAGAAACATAAGAGTAAGTCGTTGGAATGGTCAATAAATCATGGTCCGTAGTAAATACTATTGGGTCATTAATTCTATATTCCCCGAATTGCTCATAGGTATCTGATGTATAGCTAATATTTGGCAGCGTTAAAGAGGAGTTTACAAAGAACTCTGGAGAGAAACAGCCAGATAAATTAGCCACTTTAACCGTAAATATCTCTGTTGGGTCTGAAATATACAATTTAAACCTCCTGCTCTCTAGTTGCGTTACATTGTCTGTGTTAATTACTTCGTCATTGTAATAGAACCTCACATCTGAAGCGGCTATGCTCGTTTCTATATCTACATATAAATCTCCTGCGGTTAAGCTACAAAGTTCAGGCGCTAGATTTATAGCAGTTACTTCTAAATCTGTTAAATTTTTAATTTCAAACTCTTTTTGCTTTACACAATTAGCTCCTTGGTCGCGAACTTCTAAAATGTAATTACCCGCTTCTAAACCTCTTAAATTGAAGAAATTTGTAATGTCTTCTCTTGCTCCATAATCTATTTGTGCTTCGGTATCTGGATCAATCAAGAAAAGCTTAAAATTATATGGGGGTAAGCCTCCACTGATTTCAAAATTCACTTGTCCGCCGTCTGGATTATTACAATCTATGTCTGTTATAGTAGGTATCACTACAATTGAAGAAGACTCTTCAACCGTATAAATCTCCGTAATTTCACAACCTACAGCATCTGAAATAGTGACTTCGTACTCCCCTGGAGCAAGATCTTCAATATTTGCTATATTTTGTCTAAAAGCACTATTTGTAGCGCTAATTCCACGCCATTGAATGTTGTAGTTCACTACATTTCCAGCGCCAAATGGAACTCCGCCACTGATTACCAGAGAAATAGTACCGTTATTGGCTGAACCACAGCTTGAATCTGTAATAGTAGCATCTGTAATTTCTAATAGAGAAGTAGCTGAATTCTTAATTTCTACTATCTGATCTTGTTCTTTAAAAGTATAGAAGCAACCATTGGCGTCTGTGGCTCCAATATAATAACTTCCCGGCGCCAAATCAGTTACTGAAACGCCATTTGCGTTAGGAGTAATTGTAGCCCCTTGTAGTTGTTGCTGCGTGGCAGCATTGAATAGGCTGTAACTTGCAATTGGAGCTTCCGAATTTACTGTAAAAGTAAAGGAACCGTCTTCTGCATTAAAGCACTGTACATTGGATTGTTCCGTTACCCTTAAATCTATGCTTCCTTGGGTAATTTCAAAAACTCGAATTACAGCTGTCTCGCAAGCGCCTTCCCCTTCATCTTTAATACTAGCCGTATAAATTCCTGCTTCTCCCGTAATGGCATAACCAGTCCCTACTGAATTACCGTCTCTGGTCCAATTTATCTGAAGGTTTCCTTTAATGTCTCCATCTATGGTCAGTTCAATACTACCGTCTTGGCCATTACACCCTACAGGCGTTTCTTCTGCAGTTACGGTAAATGGGTTTACCCCTTTTACAATGAATTCTACAGGACCTGTAGAGCAGCCTTTGGTGTTGTCATACACATTCAAAATGTACGTACCCGGAGCAAGATTTCGAATTATTTTAGTGTTGTTGGTATATCCATTTGGACCTGTCCATTCTATGATAAGATTTCCGTCTAATATATTATCGTCTTTTATAATAGCTTCCGTAATGTCAATAAACCTATCTGAAGCTTCACAGGCCTCTAAAAGTGAATTTTCCTCTTGTAAAACAATGGCTTCATCTATTTCAATGGGAGGAATAATAGCAATAGACCCTCCTTCAATGAGCTCAGAATCACAAGAACCCCCTGTGAGCTGAATGCTAAAGTCATATTTTACATCTGTGTCAGCAACAGATACTGGTGTTCCACTAATGGTGAATACCCCGCCTGCTAATTGTGCGGTTATACCTGCAGGTGCATTTTCACTAGTCCAAACAATGGAAGCTCCAGTTGCGTTTTCTACATTGAACGTAATAGGTATAATGTCACTGTTGCTACAGGTCTCTTGATTCAATGTTGCGACAGGAGATGTAAGGGTTAGGCTTGGCAATGGATTCACTTGTAAACTTCCCTGTAAAGGAGTGTCGTCACAAGCACCAGTGGTTCTAATCTGGTAGAAAGGACTGTCATTGGTTTGAATGGCTGTTGGAGTTCCAGAAATGGTTAAAACTCCCTCTCCAGTGGCACCTGGGTTAAATATATATCCTACACCTGGTGGCAGATTGTCTACTACCACACTACCTGAGGTAAGTCCAGTGATGTTAAATGTAATGGTATTAATCTCTTCTCCCACACATACATTTTGGTTTTCTACTCCGGCAGAATTAGGCGCTAAGGTGATTAGTGGTTTTTCTGACACTTCTAAGGTCCCTTCTACTGAGGCAGTTGTAGGATTACCTAAAGCGTCTACACAATCTCCAGTAGTATTTAGGATATACTTAAACAGCCCTGAATCGCTGGAAGATCCTTGAATAGAGAGTATGTTGTTACTGCTAGTAATGGTGAGTCCAGAAAGCGTAATAGGATCCCAAGCGTTTCCATTTTTCTTATACCAACTAAGGGTATAATTGGCTAACGAACCGTTAACTTCATAAGATATAGGGTCTATAAGTGCGTCTACGCATACTTGTTGGAAGGTGGTTCCCGGTAGGGATGTTAATGTTAAACCTATAGCTGGCTTCACACTTACGATATGCTCATATTCTATTTCACAGGTGTCATTGCCCATTACAATAGTATAGACAACCTCTACCGTATCTGGAGACTCGTTAATCAATCTTTCAGAAATAGGGGTTTCTGGTCCAAATCCTGAATTGGCCTGATTATCTATACCAACCACTATATTTCTAGACCATCTCTTAAATACATACCCTGAGTTAGCTTGAGGAAGTATGGTTACTAATTCGCCACTACAAACTTCTGTTGTGGTAGTTACCTCTACAGGGTTTGAACTGTCTCCATTTATAACAACATCTAAAGATGCTGGTTGGTTTAAAACGTTCACCGTTACAGAACGTGTGGTTGAGCAATTGTTCTTTGTAAATATAATATCATAAACAACAGTGGTTGTGGTGGTTACACCAGATGCTGCTGTGAGCGTATCTACAATATTTCCTACCCCACTAGCCGGCGCTTCTTCAATACCTGCTCCCAATTGTCTGTTCCATGAAACGGTAGCGCCATTGAGATTCGAAACAGGTATATATGTAAATTCTGTCCCACTACACACTTCAATCTCAGCCTCTGAAGTTAATTGAGCTTCTGGTTGAACAATTACTTGCAGTGTTGCGGTTCCTCCACAATTGTCTGTATTACCACTTAATTCAATAGTATAGGTGTACTTGTTTTCTGTATTTGAGGTATTTACAAATGGCCCATCTGTAATTGAGGCTGTATTACCAGTGATAGTATTATTATCATTTCTAAACCATGAAAAAGCCGTTGCATCTGAAGTTATAGTATAATTTAATGACTCTCCAGAACAAAGGTTCACCACAGGAGCGGAGGTCATGGTGGCACTCGGATTGACAATGATTGTATAATCTACCTCTTTTACACAACTCCCAGAAGATATAACTAAGCTATAGGTAACCTGAATAGGATTATTTGTAGTATTAGTGAGTGTTTCGTCATTAATATTGAGATGATTTCCGGCGCTTGGACCTTCTAAAATACCTGCTGTATTTGCCCTAGTCCATGTAAATGTGCTATTTGAAGGGGCAATAAAAGACTGCTTATCAAAAGGAACGCTTTCTCCAGAACAGATCTCATCATAAGTAGGATAGGTAAACGTAATTTCTGGAGTTACAGAAACCTGTAAATCATAAGATGTTTTACCCTCACATCCATTTACGATTGGAGTAATCGTGTATGTTACTATTTGAGTTTGTGTGCTAGTGTTAGTGAGTGTTTCTCTTATTGGGGATCCCTCTCCAGTAGAAGAAGCACCAGTGATGTTTGTGTTAGCACTTGAATTATAAGACCAATTAAAGCCAGTTGCACCTGGGGCTCTAATGATATACTCGAATTCTACTCCTGAACAAGCATTATAACTCAATGAGCTTATAACGCTAGGACTTGGCAATACAGTAACTACTACCTCTGTATTGCTACTACAATCTCCCAAGGAAGCTTCTATCAAATAAGTGACTTCTTTGGTCTCAAAAGAGTTATTTATAAGGGTTTCAGAAAAACTTACACCCGAAATGAGGTTATTATTTGAGGTGGTAGAATAATCCGCAGAACTAATACCACTTGGGAGTGTTCTAGACCATTTGTAGTTTGCACCATTTATAGGATTGTTAATCTGTATCTCTAAGTTGTCTTCTTCTCCATCACAAAGTGCTACAGAAACAGCTTGGGCGTCTATTTCAATACTTGGATTCACCACCACATCAAAAGTTCCAGAATCGCTCACACAATTGTTTGGTGAAACCAAATAATAGGTGTAGGTCACTGTAATATTTCCAGAAGTGGTATTCACAAGAGGGTCATTAATTAATCCCTCACCACTGTTAGCTCCACTACCAATGCCAAGAACATTTGGCCTGGACCACCTAAAGGTCGAGGCCGTATTGACCTTAGGTGTAAACCCTGCACTGCTACCGCTACATATTTCAATAGGTGTCTTAGGTGCGTTGGTTAACCTAGGTTTAGGCAGAATACTTACCGTAAAGTTTTGAGGGACACCTTTACATCCCTCAAAAATTGGTGTAACTGCATAAGTAATGTCTACAGGATAATCAAAATTATGTTCGAATGTTTCTGCTATCTGAGTAGTTCCTGTTTGTGTATATGAACCTGCATTTTCTAAGCCACTATACCCACTTATTACACGCCACTCAAAAGTGGTGCCTGGAGTGTTGCTCGTAAAGGCAAAAACAAAGGCCTCATCACTACATGTTTCAATATTTATAGCAGAGGAAACTTCTACTGATGGGTTTACAGTCACAGACAATTCTTTAGTTTCTGCGGCACAGCCATTTAAGCTGGCATTCAACACATAAATAACCTCAATTGGCTCTAGGGTATTATTGATTAAACTCTCGTTAATAGTCGCAGTATTTCCATTGGTACCTACTGCCTGAATTCCTGGCACAGTAGCTCTAGACCAACTATATGTAGTATTGGGCTGATTATTTTCAGTTGTTATCGTATAAGTGTAAGGGCCAGAGCATATCTCCTCAGAGACAGGGCTGTCTATTTTAACACTTGGAGCCACCTTTGCGGTAAATGTTAGGGTTTCACTACAGATAGCTCCCGAATTAGTGGTAGCTGTAATAGTATAAATTACCTCTTGAGTGGTCGTTGTGCTATTTACTAAAACATCATTAATATTGTTACCTGAACCCAAGTTACCCGTACTTGCAGTGACACCAGTAGGTAAGCTTCTAGACCAAGTATACGTAGCAGGAAGGTTTGTGGCAATCGTATAGTTAAGCGCATTATCTGAACATACTATTTCCTCTTGCGATGAGAGCAATGCCAATTTAGGTGCCACTGGTTGGGCAATGAGTTTTGTAACACCACAAGCTCCATTTCTATCTGCTGTTAATGTGTAATAAACAATAATAGAGTTACTAGTATTGTTTATCAGGGTTTCTTGAATGGATGTTTGTCTCAGACCACTTTCGTAAGTATCTAAATACTCAATACTTTCAATTCCAGATGGAAGTGTCCTGGACCATTTAAAATTAGCATCTCCAAAGTTATCTGTCAATGGAATATTAATATTGGAAGGACTGTTACAAACCTCTGATTGGTCTCCTACGCTTATAATTACACCTGGAGTAATGCTTACTGAAAAAGATCCGGTATCTGTAACACAACCTTCTGCATTTTCAAGAACATACGTATATTCAACGACTCTACTGGAAGTTCCGGAAATTATAAGGTCTTCTGAGATATTGCCAATGCCACTATTTGAGGCATTTAAAACACCTGAAACAGCCACTCTTGTCCATTTGAACTGAGTACTATTCACATTCAGGCTAGGCACAAAATTAAAGGTACTTCCACTGCAAATTACAGGATCTACTGGCTCATTTTTAAGTATTGGTTTAGGGGGTATGGTTACATTTAATGTTTTCGTTACTGCGGTACATCCGTTGGCAGAAGCTGTAATTAAAAAATTAAGCCTAATAGGGTACTCATAGTCATGATTAAATGCTCCATTTATATTTCCTGTTCCAGATGTTGTTGCGGTGCTGGTAACACCAATAGGATAGGTTACATCCCATCTAAAAGTAGTATTGGGTGTGCTTCCTGTTAATTCATAATCAAAAGCCTCTCCGTTACAAGCTACCTGATCTATAATTGAAGAGACATCTGTAGTAGGGTAAACTGTCACAGACAATTCTTTGGTTTCTGCATCACAAGCATTTACACTGGCATTCAACTCATAAATAACCTCAATAGGATCTGGAGTGTTATTGATTAAATTCTCATTAATAGTCGCGGAATTTCCATTGGTGCCTACAGCCTGAATTCCTGAAATAGTAGCTCTAGACCAGCTGTATATTGTGTTGGGCTGGTTATTTCCAGTAGTTATTGTATAGTTAAAGGGACCTGAACAAACAGACTCAGACAGAGAACTATTTATTTCAACGCTTGGAGCTACATTAGCCGTAAAAGTAAATGTTTCACTACAAATAGTTCCAGCATTGGTAGTAGCTGTAATAGTATAGACCATCTCTTGAGTAACACCGGTAGTATTAACTAATACGTCAGAAATTGTATTACCTGAACCAGTAGTTCCAGCAGTCGTAGTAATATTTGAATTGGCACCTCTTGTCCAGCTATATGTAGTGGGTACATTCGTAGCTATAGTGTAATTTAAAGTGTCACCCGAGCATACGGTTTCTTCCACTGAGGAGTCTAGTGTGATTTTTGGTGCTATGGGCACTTCAATCTGTTTTACTGACTCACACACTCCTGCCCTGCTTGCCGTAATGGTATAAAAGACACTTTGTGTTGTTGGATTATTATTAGTTAGCGTTTCTTGAATAACAGATTGACCAGGACCACTCTCGTAAACCTCAAGCTTACCATCACTTACAACCCCGGATGGAAGTGTTCTTGACCATTTAAAGCTAGCGTCTACATAATTGCTACTCAGCGGTATGTTCACATTAGAGGGTATATTACAAACCGCTAATTGGTCCGTTACATCTATAGACACTCCAGGAACTACAGTTACCGTAAAAGAACCACTGTCTTCTATACAGCCTTCTATACTTTCTAACACATACGTATAGGTTACTACAACACTAGAAGTGCCTGAAAGAACTAAGTCTTCAGAAATAGTTCCCACTCCTGTATTTCCGGTATTAAAGAGACCAGACACAAGGGGTCTTGTCCATCTAAATTGAGTACTATTTACATTTAAAGTAGGCACAAAATTAAATGTAGTGCCGCTGCAAATGGGATCTTCTGGAGGTGCATTCCTTAAAAGTGGCTTTGGAGGTACTGTTATCTTTAAAGTCTTTGTTTCTGAGCTACAGTTATTTGAATTAGCAGTCACTAAGAAATTTAACACCAGGTCTGTATCAAAGTCATGACTAAAAGTGCCATTTATAACATTCGTGCCTGAGGTACCTGGAGTAGCTGTTACTCCTTGAGGGTAGGTTACATTCCATGTAAAGGTAGTCCCAGGAGTATTACTTGTAAGGGTATAATTTAAAGTTTCTCCATTACAAACGGTCTGATCTTCTATTAAAGAGACGTCTGTGGTAGGGTAAACTGTTACCACCAAATCAAACGATTTACCACATTGGCCAGTTTGAGGTCCATTATTATAATAATCAAAATCGTACGTAGCTGTAATATTGTAAACAACTGTTATTGGTTTATCAGTGTTATTTGTGAGGCTTTCAAATATTCTATTAGAAGTACCCGAATTAGTTGGCTCTGAAATACCTTCTACAATAGGTCTTGTCCATGTATACTCAAGTCCTAAATTTGGAGCGGTATCTGTACTAATTGTGTAGTCAAGAATCTCCTCTGAACAGACAGATACATTAGCATCTGAATCAAAATTAATATTTGGGTACAATGTAACATTAACAGTATCTGTTGCAGTACAACCCCTAACAGTATCTGTAGTTGTTATTATATAAGTTACCTCCACTACATCTGTTGCAGTGCTAGTAAGAATTTCAGTGATAAATTCTCCTGTCCCAGTAAAAGAGTTACCATTATTAATTAAAGGATCTGGAATTCGTTGCCAAACATATGTAGCATCTATATTTGATTGAATCCTATGGGGCAATGTCCCACCAGAACAGCCAACATAATTTTTCTCGATTAAAATAGGTTCAGGTAAAATTGGAATTTGAATCGTTTCAACGACCTCAGGACAACTTGATCCATCTACCGAAGCCTTAATAATATAGGGCACATTGATTGTTGCAGTGCTGGTGTTTCTCAATGTTTCTATAATATTACCTGTACCTGTATAATTACTTTGCGGGTATTCTTCACTGCTAATTCCTGAAGGTAAAATTCTTTGCCATGTGTATACAACCGTTTCATTACTGTCTAAATTCGTTTCCAATGCGTGCGTAATTGGCGTACCTGTACAATATTCCTGAGGACTTAACGTATCCTCAGTAAAAGTAGCTGTAGGTAACACTTCTACATAGAAATACTGTGTTTCATTAGCACATTCCTGTGTATTAAAAGACGTAATTTCATACGTTACAATCACTGGAACATCTGAATTGTTGACTAGAGTTTCATTGATGATATTTGTATTCTCCTGAGAATTATATGGTGTACTAACACCAGGAACAGCATTTCTAAACCAGTTAAATGACCCTGGAATATTTGATTGTAAAATCTTTCTTAAGTCTCCTCCACTACATAAAATTTCTGGAGTTTGTAGGGTGTTTTCCTCTGTAAATATGGCAAGAGGGTAAACAACAACTTCTAGGCGCTGTACGTCAGAAATACAACCATCTTTAGTTACTATTATTTCATATACTACTGTTTTATTAGTCGTTGTATTATTGGTTAAAACTTCATTAATCTGTGCAGTAGTTCCGCTACTAGTGTCTCCTGCTGCATTAATTCCAGAAACAGCTGCCCTTGACCAAGAATAAGTAGCCCCAGGAATATTAGATTCAATGGTATAATTAAAAGTGGCAGCACTGCAATGGGTTTTATTTAAACTAGAGGTAACCTCAAGATTTGGTAATACAATTACTTCTAAAGTGTCCTCATAAGTACAGCCGTCTTTTGTAAGGGTATATTTATATGTAACTGGTATTGGGTCTGTAGTGTTGTTAGTTAAAACCTCGTTGATGGTTTTTGATCTCAATGTTTTAGCTCCTTGGGTTATTCCATTTATTGAGGGTCTAGCCCAAGAGTACGTGTCTGCTGTGCTTGTAATAGTATAGCTGTAAACATCTCCTGAACATACTGTTTCAGATGTTGGCAAATTAAACTCAACTGCAGGATTCATGGTTACCTCTAGCACCTCTGAATTTACACAACCATCTGAAGTTTGAAGAAGTATGGTATAAGAAACATTAGCCGTGATTATTTCGCTAATAGTAGCCGTATTTCCAGTAAGGCCAGTACTGCTTGTCCACTGAACAGAATTAAATGCTGGACTAGAACTTATAGTATAATTAAAAGTCTCACCCTCACAAGCAGTATCTGTATAACCAGAGGTCAGCATAGGCCTAGGAGACACCTTAACAACTAATGTTTCTACTACTGTACTGCATCCGTTCACATTTTGAGAAATAGTATAAGAAACATCTGTTGGGGTAGTGTTACTATTAATGAGTGTTTCGGTAATCAATCCAGATATAGTACTACCACTATAATTGCTTGAGATTCCAAAAGGCAGGAGCCTGGTGGCTGTATATGTTACTCCAGACGCATTATTTTCATAAGTATAATCTAAAGGAATACCTGAACAAGCTTCATAGGTCAGTGAAGAGGTTAAACGCACCTCTGGCTGAACAGTGACATTAAAACTAGTCGATCCTGAACAATCGTTAACATCTATATAATCCAAGTTATAAGTAACTACAATATCTGAACCAGTCTCGTTCACTAAAGTATCATTTATATTTAAACCTGTACCTGAATTACTTGCTATTGCAATTCCAGGGTTATTAGCCCTAGACCAGTCTAGACTTTTTAAAGTATTGTCAAAAATAAGGTTCTGAATGAAAGGCCCACTACAAATACTCGTTGGGATATTTGAAGCTGAGTCATCTAATGTTGTTAAAGGATTTAATGTAATATTTTTAACTAAGGAATTCGTATTACCACAATCTAAAGCAGCATAAACCGTCCAAGCACCTGATGTGGCAGCATCACTGTATTCTACTTGAATCTCTTTGGTATTAGTAGCGCCATTAATAGTGGCTCCTGTTCCAGAATAGGACCAGGTATAAGAGGAAGCGCCTAGTACATCAGAGGCTGTATATATTTCAGTGGCTCCAGGGCATACTTCTTCCGAACCTGTTACAGAACCTAGAACTTTTGAACTTGCTGTGACAGTTAAAATAGCGGTAGAAGATGTTCCACAAAAATTCTCTGCGGTCACCCTAATATCTCCTGAATTGGCACTTTCTGGAAAACGAACACTCAAGATTCTAGTTCCTTGACCGTCTAATATTGTTACACCTGCGGGTACTGTCCAGTTATAACTATCTGCTCCGTCAATTTCAGCTGCTTCGTAACTATGAGTTTGAGACGCATCTTTACAAATAGCCGCAGGACCAGAAATTTCGGGTGTCCCGGTTAAAGGTGCTTCAATTTGTATGGTCACATTAACCGGGTTAGGATTTACACACGGAGCCACTCCGTCTGCAGCCATGGTTAATGTGACACTCCCTTGTGACTTTTCTGCAGCAGAAAATTGATATGTTGGGTTCAATGAATTTTGACCAGAGGTAAATACCCCAGCACCGGATCCAGTATTATTATTACTCCACCTTATATTGGTAATTCCAGATGGATTATTTACCGAACCATTTAAGAAAATGGTGTTTTGTGTGTCACAAATTTCTATGGTAGAAGATCCTGTACCAATTTTTAGTTCAGGGGTCTCCTCAAAAGTTACCCTGATTTTATCAAATGCTCCAGCACTACAGCCAGCGCTATCATATGCAGAAAATGTAAACTCTACTTCTCCAGCTGCTATATCTGCTGCTGTTGGGGTGTAACTTGGAGTTAAATCATTTTCACCAAAATTACCTCCAGCTATAGTAGACCAAACTGTACTTGTTGGGCTGCCATTAGTTATAGTTCCTACTAAATTGAATGTCCCTGAAGAACAAGTGGCAAAATCTGCTCCGGCGTTTACGGTAATATTTCCTGAAATATTTAATACCACCGTGTCTGAAACTTCATTCTCACAACCGTTGCTGGTTAAAGTAGCTGTTAAACGTAAGACTATAGGTTCTCCAGCTAATAGATCCTCATTAGATGGGGTGTAAACCGCATTTAGTTTGGTGTTGTCGTCAAAATTACCTGTTCCATTTGTAGCAACCCAATTATAAGTAACGTTAGTTGTTATATTTACAGTAGCGTCATTTAACGGCACAGGGTTAACACCACAGCTAGCCTTGGCAGAGCCTGCTTCCACTACAGGTGTAGGTGGTATAAGTATATCTACAAAATCTGTGTCAGAATCAGGACAATCTCCAACTCTAGTGGCGGTAAGTAATAATCTAACTGTTCCATTTGCCTTATCATTTGGACCAGGAGTGTAAATAGGGTTTAGAGAATTTATATTTGTAATCGTTCCATCTGAACCCTCAGGTAAACTCCAACTAAAAGTATTGGTTCCATTAACATTTGCACCATTAACTAAAGTAACACTATTGTCTGCACTACAGAGTACATCAGGGTCTCCTGCTTCTGCAGATACTGCCTCATTTATTGTTACACTAACTTGTTTTACTGCCTGTGCACAACTACTTCCTACTAAAGTTGCTATGGCAGTAAACACTACCGTTTCAGCAGTATCATCTGAGGCTATAGTATATATAGGGTTACTATCTGTATTACTGTTTAGACTTCCATTTCCATTATGCGTCCAAGATATACTAGTAAAATTACCTGTAGCGTTCAATTGAACTGGCTCTCCAGGGCAGAAACTAAGATTAGAAGGCAACTCTAAAGTGGCTTCTGGTTTTATATTAATCGTTATTTCACTACTGTCTTGGCTATTACATGGGGCAGCAGAGGTGCCTGTTAATGTTAATATTACACTTCGATTATTCCTATCAGAGGTACCTGGGTTATAACGCGCATTTAACACATTATCTACTATAAAAGTTCCATCTCCATTTGTAGTCCATTGATAAGTAAGCCCAGAAGAAGCAGTAGCTGCATTCAAAAACACCTCTGTTTCACTAGCGCATATGGTCTGACTCGGTCCAGCTATTACTTCTGGTGCTCCCGTATAATTAATGGTAAATTCTTTTAAAATTTTATTGAAACAATCTCCTACTCCAGTCATGGAAAGCTCAAGAATCACTGAATTATTAGTGTCTCCTGCTCCTGGGTCATAAGTAGGATACAAACTATTTGGGTTTAATAAATCTCCGTCTCCAGAAATAACGCTCCAACGTACTGAACTGGTGTCATAATTACCAGTAGCAACACCATAATCAGTATTTTTAAATACATAAGAGGTATTCTCGCATAAGTCAATGGATGGATTATTTACCACCAACGAAAGTGGTTCTGTGAGACTTACCGTAACGCTATCTGTTAAAGGATCTGAACATCCGTTTTCTGGGTTGGATTTTAAAGTCAATACTACAGACCCCGCATTAAGATCTGTTGAACTTGGCAAATACGTATATGAGGAAGGATCTAAAGCATTGGAAGATATGAAACTTCCACTTCCATTGGTGGTCCATTCAATGGAACTAAAATTAGAAGCAGTAGCGTTTAATAATTTTACTTCTGTTCCACATGATGAAAAATCTGCTCCTGCATTAGCAGTGGGTGCAGCAACAAAAACAACCTCTTGAGTTATTTTAAGGTTTTCTGAGCAACTTCCAATTGAATTAAGAGTAAGATCAAATTTTAAAGTTTTTCCGTAATCTGCAGCTACAGGGGTATAAACCATATCTGGATCATTACTTCCAGGATTTAAAAATACCCAAGTACCTGAACCATTATGCGTCCAATTAAAACTACTCGCGTTTTCAATGGTTACGTCAATACCCACGGTGGCTTCACTAGTACAAATTTCTTGTGAGTTACCTAAATCAAATACAGCCGTTGGCTTTTTCTGTATGTTAATTGTTTTTATAATCCATGGCCCATTTCCACATGAATTTTCGGAAATATAACGCACTTTTAAGGCTACTTCTCCTCTATCTATGTCAGCCTGGGTAGGAGTGTAAATGGGGTTAACACTTGAGGTGTCGTTAAAAGCACTTATACTCCCCTTGCTGGCTTCTATGCCCCATTCTACACTATTACTTGGTGTGGTTACAAGAGGTATAGGCTCTCCTTCACAAATTTCATCTACAGAACTTATTAGAATTTCTGGAATTTGATCAAAGTCAATGGTTATATTCTCAGAGGTAGTATAAGTACTACAAGTATTGTCTCCTGTAGCTACAACTACTATTGTGATCTGTCCACTTGAAATATCTGCCTCACTAGGCGTATAAGTTGGGTTAGCGCTCGTTTCGCTTGAAAAAGTTCCTGTACCCGTTGTGTCCCATAAATAACCCACCACTACGTCATTGTAGGACACCCCGTCTAGCGCAATTGGGCTTGGTGAATCAATATCTTGACATACCTCTAATACACTTTCTACTAGTGTAATTTCTGGACTCTCAATTAGAGTTAACGTAAGGTCATAGGTAACATTTGACACACAATTGGCTAATGGTGTAGCCAATAAACTTAACACCACAGATCCATTAGCATAATCTTCGTCAGATGGATTATACTGAGGGGTTTGGGTAGTTTCAGAACCATTTATAAAGGTTCCATTTCCGGAACTTGTCCAAACTAGTGAATTAGCATTTGAGACGTTAATATTAGTACCAACATAAGTGGTAGTATCTTCACAGTGCTGGCTTTCAGGTCCTGATCCTATCTCTGTAATACTTGGTTTTTCTTGAACATTAATTACCAACTCGCTCTCTACTGGTGTAGCGCCATCGCAACTGGTTCCTGCCACTGGTGTGACCCTTAATTTCAAGATTAAATTACCTTGCTGCGCCTCTCCAATCACTACCGATGGGGTAGCAGAGGTGTCGTTTAATACTTGCGTACCAGCAGCCAAACTATACCCTGGAGCGGCCTGAATAAACCACCCTATGTCTCCATTTTCTGCTTGAGCGTCATTAATAATTATAGTACTTCCCTGGCACACATTATTCCTGGCAGCACCGGCTATAGCTACAGGAGATTTATCTATAGTCACAAACACCTCGTCTATTACCTCTGGACATGGTGCGTCAGAAGCTGCATGAAGTGTTAATGTTACAAAACCATTGGCTTTGTCTGTTTGAGACAGGGTATATGTAGTTTCCAATCTATTAAAAGCAGAAAAATTACCTCCAGTAGAACTGGCTGTCCAATAAACAGCCTTTGAATTGTCTACTACGCCATTTAAAAGTACTTGAGCTCCTGTTAAGACCACCTCTTCATTTTCACAAACAGATATGTCCGGACCTGCGTTTACAGTCACAGGATCATTTATGTCTAAAGTGATGGTTGCTTTGGGATAGTCCGTTGGGTCTCCAGAATCACAGCTAGCTAAAGGTGTAACTGTTAAAGTTATATCTATTGTTGTATTATTTGCTAAATCTGTTGTACCAGGGGTGTAAGTTGCATTTAAACTCTTATTAGAAGGAGACCAGGTACCGTCTCCACTAGTAGACCAAGTTACTTCACTGTAAGCAATTGGACTAATTGGTAAAATAGAGGGAGTAAAGGCAACTGTGTCTCCGCTACATATTGTTCTGTCTAGTCCAATATCTATGTTAGATACCTTGGGACTTATAATTAATGTTTTGGTGATTACAAGGGAGTCGCAGCCATTTTTTCCAGTAAGAGTTGCTTCTAACAATACCTCCCCAGAATCATTGGAGGCTACGTCATACTCTGGAGTTTCTGTATTTGAATCTCTTAATGTTCCATTTCCGTCTACCAATCTCCAAGAAATAGTATCAAAATCTGAAGCAGTTAAATCATTTAATATATAGGTGCTCTCCACACAAACAGCTTCTGTATCATTTGCAAAAGAGGCTGTTGGAGGGGTTTGGAACGTGAGCGTGATTGTAGCTGTTTCATATGTACTTTCATCACATCCAGGACCATTCACGCCTGTTAATGTTAGCACCACTTCTCCTGAATCAATGTCGGAAGAAGAAGGTGTATAAATTGGATTTATGTCACTAGCATTGCTAAATTCTCCCGTTCCAGAGGTACTCCATTGAATACTGCTAGGATCTACTGCATTTGCAGTGGTAATATTATAAGAAGCTCCCGGAGTACTACATAGGTAGTCTTCAGTGACCCCAATGGTAGGTGTGTTAATTGGGCTGGCTGTAATGGTTAGGGTTTCTTCAATAACAGTTGTGCACGGATCTGTACTAGTAACTTGGACTCTAACAGTAACATTTGTAGTAGAAACCTCTGATACAAAAGTAGGATTAAGGGTGTTTGCATTTATTAAAGTTCCATTACCTGTTACAATTTCCCATAACACAGAATCTGGATCGTAATTAGTTGCTTCTGCAGCTAGAGTTACACTACCGTTTACACAAACCTCTACAGTTGGGTCTGGTATAGTTAAGGTGGCTTGTGGAGCAATAATTATTTCCAGAATATCTACCGCAGCTGAAGAACAACCTGCTTCTCCTTGAATAGAAGCTTCTAAAACAGCTTTTCCTCCAAGTAAATTTAAATCTTCAGGCGCCGGTGTATATGTTGGATATTTGGTATTTGGGTTTGCTAGAGAACCATTACCACTTTTTACAATCCATGAAATGGAAGTGTCATTTTCTATTGTAGTGAAATCTGAGTCTTTAACAGTGTATGCCTGGTTGTCACAAATAGTTCTAGAGTCTAAGGTGGTTAAAAGTGTTAAAACAGGGGCTTTGTTAATGTCTATTCTTATCGTATCTGAAATTTCGTCAGTAGCACATGGCCCCTCTCCATTAGCTGTAATGGTAAGCTCCACATAACCATTAGAAATATCTGTATCAGAAGGCGTGTAGGTAGTCACTAAGGAGCTGTCACTTGCAAATGCTCCTGAGTTTACACCACTACTAGCACTCCACTGGATGGTGCTTAGGTCTATGTTTTCTTGGGTAGTAGGCGCAGTGGAAATGATTTCTCCTTCACAAATTACTGGATTAGGAACAGCGGCAACCACGCTTGGAGTTTGTTGAATATTAACCCTCAGAGTTTCTGTAATAGTGACTTCACAGGGTGTCAGAGGTGTTAAATTCAAGGTAATATCTGCATATCCTTTTGATATAGCTGCTGCATTTGGAACTATTGTAACTGAAGCGGCGGTAGCATTACTAACTGCTCCATCTGGAGTGGTAAAGGTATGAGAGGCCGCATTTTCATAACTAAAATCAGCATTTAACACAAATTCGATTGGATCTGAAGCACATACCTCATCATGACTCAAAGAGAGGATTTTAGGCTGCTTATTGTAATATATTTTTATAGTATCTTTTGCTGGGGATGCACAAGGGCTAGTAGGATTAACTGTTACTTCTAATGTAACAAAGTCCTGATCATAGTCTGAAGCATCTGGAGTGTAAATAGGTTCTGCTATACTAGAATTATTAAACGACCCATTACCATCTAAAGCAACCCATGAATAAGAGGCAATATCTCCTTCGGTAGTTAAAAGTCCTCCTAAATCTACTGGTCCTTCACAAACATCTTTTCGTTCTAAAGAAATACTAACTATTGGAGCAGAAACAATGTCCAAAGTAAAACTATTAACTACTATTGAATTACAACTAGAGTTAGGAGAAACTAAAACGTCAATAATCACAGATCCATTTTCAATATCCTGGACAGATGGAGTATATATGGCATTGAGAACCTTATTGTTATCAAATGTTCCTGAACCACTTGATCTGAGTTCAATACTATCTGAATCATATTCGTTTTCAATAGAGACTCCACTAACCGTATAAGAATCTGAACTACACACCTTTGGGTTCACTGATGGGACTGTAATAACAGGCGCAGGCTCAATAATAAGAGTAAAACTAGCCGTTGCAGTTTCTGTACATCCCGCTTCAGATTGTCCAGTTAGCGAGAGAACAACAGATCCGTTGGCTATATCTATAGCATTTGGTGTATAATTTGTTATAAGTGCGTTAGGAGCAGAAAAATCTGTTGAACCTGAACTAGCACTAGACCAAACCACGGAAGAAGTATTAGCAGATGTTGCGTTATTAATTGCGTAAAAAGAAAGGTCTGTGCAAAAAGCTACTTCAGGATTTTCTCCAGTAGAAACCACGGGGTTTCTTATAAACTCAATGACAACCGTGTCTGATGATTGTTGGTCACATGAATTGGCATTGGTTACTGTTACATTTAATACTACCTGGCCTGCATTAATGTCGTCTTGAGAGAAAGTATAGGTGGCCTCTGCTATATTTTCAGTACTATTAAAGCTACCGTTACTGTTGGTACTCCAAAGGTAAGTGTCAATATCTTGACCATTTAACTCAGCGGGCTTAAAGGTGTAACTAGGCAAATCCTCACAGACCTCTATGGTAGCAGGAACTATTGAAATTTCAGGTTTTCTTGTGATTTGAACTGTGGTAGTATCTAGTATAGTCGTACACCCATCATTACCCGCTACGCTCATAGTTAGAATTGCGCCACCAGACGCAATATCATTAGGACCTGGACTGTAAATTGGTTTCAAATCATTATTTGAAACAAACGTACCATCTCCATCCGATGTCCATAAAATAGTCTCGTAGTTTGTAGCGGTAGCAGCTGTTAGATTTACTGTTTCTCCCTCACAAATATCATGCGAAGGACCTGCCTCTGCTGTAGGAGCAGGATTTACAATAATATCTACTTGTGATGTTTTAGCTGTATCACAAACAGAGCCAGATTGAGGAGTTACTGTAAGTCTTAATGTTACCACACCACTATCTGTAGGTGCTGAAACAAACGTTGGCAACAAGGTATTGGCATTTTCTAAAATTCCAGAAACACCGTTAGTAATAATCTCCCAGCTATAAGTTGCATTTGGGTTGCTAGAAGTGGCGTCAGTTATGTCAAAGGAATCTCCTGCACAGATAGTGCCTGAACTTCCTGCAAAAACAGCTACCTCTTTTGTAATGGACAATACCATAGTGTCTTCTACCGGACTACAATTATCTTGATTTGCCTTAAGTTTTAATACAACGCTTCCGTTTTCTATGTCTTCTGCAGATGGGGAATAAGTTGGATTTTGAACTGCTAGATTACTAAAAGATCCTGTACCAGAAGTACTCCAAACCAAGCCAACATAATTAGTGACTGACGCAGCACTTAAACTGTAGGTCAATGGACTGCTATCAGAGGAACAAATGGAAGCGTCTGTTCCTGCGTTTACAATAGCAACAGGGTAGGTGGTAATAATCACTGTATCCGCAGCTTCCTCAGTACAAGGCGCTTTAGGGCTTGCAACAAGCTTTAAAGTAGTTTGTGTAGGTGTATTTAGGGTATTTGATGGTACAAAAATAGGATTCAGCTGATCTTCTGTTCCGGCTAAAATACTTCCGGGACCACTTTCTATAGTCCATCTATAAGATAGTATATTAGCGGCATTAACTGGCGCTGCGTCTGATATAGTGTAATTATCGGAAGCACATATTTGTGCGTCTGAACCTGCACTCACCTCAGGAGCGCTAAACAGATCAATAATTAAATCTGATGTGTTATTGTTGTCACAAGGAGCATTCCCAAAAGCGGTTAATCTAAGGGTAACAGATCCATTGGCATAGTCCGCTGTACTTGGAGTATAGCTGGGGCTTTGTGTTGTTTCGTTTGTGAGTGTTCCAGAACCAGAAATAATACTCCATTCAATACCAGCTGCATTTGTTACCGATACATTGTTAGCATTTATATCTATGATTCCATCTACGGAACAGGAAGAAAATCTAGATCCCGCAAAAACAGTGGGCTTTCTAGTAATATTTATTGTCTTAGATGCAGTAGCTGGCTCACCACAAGGGCTAGAAGCCGCCGCGGTGACGCTTATCACAACACTACCATTTGAAATATCAGTAGCAGTAGGGGTGTACGTATAATTTGTCCCTGAAACACTTCTTCCTGGAAAAGTCCAGGTTATTCCACTTTCACTTGTAGCTATAGCATTTAAAACTATAGTTTCTCCCTCACAAATAGCGTCTACACTGTTAATAGCTACTGTTGGGTTTTTTAAAATATCTACTCTTACTACATCTGAATAAGTGCCTTCACATGGAGCCAAACCCTGTCCGGTATATTTTAAAATAAAATAACCTCTATTAAAATCTGTTGTATTTGGAGTGTAAAAAGTAGCTGGAGCGTTTAATTGCCCAGAAGCCTCTTGTAAGCTCCAAACAACTGTGTCAGGGTCTATTTGACTGTTGTAGCTAGCCCCACTCGTTTCAATATTATATACTTGGTCCTCACAGATAGTAGCGTCTGGACCAGTTGTGATCACTGGCGTAGCAGCAACTGTAATGGTAACTTCATTGGTTGCACTACAACCAGTTAACGGATTTGTTTCTGTTAAATAATAGGTAGTGGTACTGGTGGGTGTAACTTCAAAGTTTGGACCAATAGGAATATCTCCATTAGAAGAAGTCCATGTGTAACTATTGGTGTCTAAAGTCCTGCTTCCCAAACTAATTGATTCATTAAAGCAAATAGCAAAATTTGTGATTAAGGTAGCACTAGGCTTTGGCAAAACAGTGACTATAACCTCATCAGTGTCTTCACATCCATTGCTGTCTACAACAGTGAGCACATATCTGGTGGTTTGTGAAGGACTCACACTTGGATTGGGAATAGAAGGGTTTGAAATAGAAGCTGGATCAGATGGAAAAGATTCCCAAGAGTACGAAACATATCCGTTTCCGTTACTTCCAATTGTAGCGCTGTTATCTAAACAAATTGAAATATCATTACCAGCCTGCGCAACAGGAAGTTCGTTAACCGTAATTTGTTGTGAAGTTAACGGACCTACCCCACAGGAGTAATTAATTCCTACTGAGATAGTTCCTGAAACGGCAGTATCTGTTACTTCTAATTGAAGTTCATTTGAATCATTTGTGCCAATAATATTAAATCCAGTTGGAACATACCAAGTGAAGCTTTTTCCTGGGACAGGATCTACGGAGATGGTAGTTACGTCTAGTTTACAAATAGTGGTTGGAGCAACTAAATCTTGTGGTGCACCAGGTACATCATCTACGGTAACAAATAATACTTCTTCATCTGACTCAACCCCACATGCATTTGTTCCTGTAACTTTAATATTATCGCTTTGCGCTTGGTCAGTAAAGTTCACAGAGATCTCCTTTGTACCCTGACCAGTAACTAAGGTAGCTCCTTGTGGTAAGGTCCAAGTATAAGTTAAATTATCTGGACCTTCTACGGAAAAAATTCTGTTATTAGAGCCCTTACAAACAAGACTATCTCCTGAAATAATTCCAATTTCAAGGGCGGTAGTGTCTACATATACAGAAATCTGCTGAACTAATTCACAACTAGAATTATTGTCACTAATAGTTAATACGTAGCTTGTATTTTGAGTTGGATCTACAACATAATTAGCTTGTTGTGAGAGAACATCTGAACCCCCTAAAAGAGTCCATGAATAAGAATAACCTGCCACAGCGCCTTCTTCAGGTCCCAATTCCACAGTCTGACCAATACATATACTTTCTTCTAAGTTAAATGTGGCTGTTGGAACAGAACTTATAGTTACAGGAAAAGCAGGGGAGAACACCCCTTCTCCACATGCATTCACTCCCCTTACCTGAATATTTCCACTTTGTGCTTCTTCAGTAATTGTAAATTCAATTTGCTCAGTATTTCCTCCAGATTTAATAACAAAACCTTCTGGAAAAATCCATTCGTAACTACTTGCATGAAGGATTGCTGGAGTTTTTAATTCCAAAATTTGTGCCCCATCTGCACAAATATTCTGAGGGCCATTGGCTTGTATGGTTCCAGCGTCAGATGGAAGAGGGGAAACATTAATTATAATAGAACTGCTAGCGCCTTCAGCACAACTGTTAGTTCCTTTAACGCTAAGTGTAATAACACTTGGACTATCAGGGCCAAAAGTAATGTCAATATATTTGGAATTAGGAGTTGGTTGATCTAAATTTAAACCTGACGAAGAATCTACCTCAAAAATATATGAAGAGGCATAGTCTATTGTAGGAACTATATAACGTTTAGTAGCACCAGCACATACTTCCGTATCTCCATTAATAGCACCTGCAGCTATAGGAGAACGTTGTACAGTTACATAATTTTCATCAAAGGATTGACTAAAATCGCCAAATTGAAGGGTGAAAAAAGCAGAAGAGGTCACTCCATTTGGAAGTGAATTTATCGTTATTATATTTGACGTTTTAACATAATCTGTGACCACAAAATTATCAAATAAAACTCCTGTAAGTTCATCAAAATCAGTTCCAGTAATTCTAATTATTCCTGGGTTATCTACATCTAAACAATACGTTCCAGGGCTAATTTCTGTAACAGTAGGCGTTTTAACAAAAACAGCTACTCGATAAGTTTCTTCACATAATGTAGTTTTATCCTGAATAGTTAAATCGTAGGTAGCGTCCTGGGTAGGAGAAACGTTTAATTTAGACGCTAGAGACAAGACTGTTGAACTAGATGTGTTGGTCCAAGAGTAATTATACGAATTATTTACCTCTGGACCTATTAAAATTGCCTGGCCTAAAGAAATAGTTTCCTCCAAACTAAAAGTTGCAGTTGGTAATGGATTAATAGTTACCAAATATGGAGCAGATGTTGTTTCCTCTCCTAAGTCATTGATCACTTTAACCAGTACATTACCACTTACAGCATTCTGGGATACTTGATAAGTAATTTGATTGGCGCTTTGGCTTAGGGGTATAAAACCGACTGGAGCAGTCCATTCATAGCTAACTGCATTTACAACTTGGTCCTCTTGAAGAGTAAGGGTGCTAATACCATCTGCACAATTAATATTAGATCCATTAACAAGGCTAACGCTGGCAGCAACTATTGGCGAATTAACTTTGGCAGAAATATATGTGCCTGCCGGTTCTGATTTACTTTCTACAGAAAAATCCCATAGTTTGGCTCTGGAGTTAACTGCAAATAAAACCTCATCTTTGGCTTTTATTATTGCAGGAGGATATATAAATGAAGCCCCTAATAAAACGGTTAAAAGGGCTAAAAAAAGTTTTTTCATAAAAAAAGTCTTGGCATTGTTGACCAATCTTTATTGATTGAATAGGCAACAACATTACCATTAATATATAAATTTATACTTATTAACGATAATTAAAAAATTTTATTGCAGTTTTTATATTGAGACTATCTCAAAAAAATCAAGGTTTATCAAATATCGTATGACAAGAACAAAGGTATCATCAAATAAAGTTATCAACAAAAATAACTTTTATATTAAAAATATTTAACTCAAATTATGATAGTGACAATAGAAGTAATAACTATATTTACAACTGATAAATAAATTCCAAATCTTATGAAAAAACGTATTACATTGGCTCTTTTAGTGGGCGTTATTGGATTTTCAGTAACCAATTGCGGGCCTAAATTGCCCAAAGGTCAAAAAGTCGTTGAACTGCCTTGTTTTCAAGACAAATACACTTCAAGTAGAAAAGACTACATAGCTTCAGGAAGGGGTATTAGTGTAGATCAAGTCACTTCTAGAAAAAAAGCTATGATGAACGCGAAGTCTGAAATTGCGTCTCTTATCAGAAGTAATATTAGATCGCTGACCGATGATTATTCTGTGTCTAGATCTGTGGGAAATAAAGAAGAATTCAAGTCTAGGTTCGAAACGATTACCTCAGAATCTGTCAATGAAATGCTTTCAGACATAAAGGTGGCCTGCCAAGAATTGGCTTTCGATAAAAATTCAGGGCAATACAATACTTATATAGCATTGTCTATAAGTAAGGATCAGACCGCACAACAGGTTATGAAAAAACTCTCTAGTCAAGAAAAGAAAGACTTGGATTTAGATTATGAAAAATTCAGATCACTTTTAGACAAGGATGTGCCAAACAACTAAAAAACTTTTCTTTATAGGTTGTTTTACACTTTGGAGTGTGTATTCTTGGGGTCAAAATGAAATTCATTTTGAGTCAATCAGCACTTGTGCTGTTTTAGAAGCTTCTAGCAGTATTGAAGCTACCAGAAAAAAAGCCATTCAAGCCCTAAAAGTAAAAGCACTTCAAGATGCTGGCGTTGCTGAGCTAATTACCTCTAATCAATATTTAGAGGTCAATAATAATGAAGTATCTAACACAGACAAATACTACGAGTCTACCTTTTCAGATTTAAGGGGAGAGGTTTCTGCATTTAGTCTTTTAAAATTCACTCAATCTATTGGGGAAGGTGGAGAAATCTTAATATGTGCACATGCCAATGTGTCTGTAATTAAATATGATGAATTAGAAAGAGAAGGTCCAAAAGTTCAAGTGTTGGGCATTCAAAACAGGTATCAATCTTCAGATCTGCTTAGCTTTAATTTAAGTGTAAATCAAGATGGCTATTTTTGGGTGTTCTTAATAGATGACCAAGAAAATTATAGCCTATTATACCCTACAAATCAAAACCAGGATAACTTTATTTTGAAAGACAATAATAAATTTCTTCCTGGAAGCTCGGTCTATTGGCAACTAAACACTAATGGGAAGGCTGAAGAAAAAAATGCCCTTCTAGTGGTTGGTCACCACGAAAATATTCCAATAAATGCTGAAGCAATTTCTGATTTCAACGACTGGGCAAAATGGTACAAGGAGTTAGACTATATAAAAAAAAGTAAACAAATTTTTAATTTTATTATCTACCGTCCATGAAGAATTTCGTGAGCCTTATAATCTTTACTATAGTATTTTCTAATAGTTTAGCCCAAGAAAAATTCATAGAATACAGCTTAGGGTCTAATGCTATAAATAATACCAATTATAGTTACAAAATATATTTTAGCACAGAAGAAGGCGTCTATTATTACAACAAAAAAGCCATTGAAACGGACAATGCGCCTAGTATTAAAATATCGCCTTTAGGGAATGAGGTTTTTATGGTGCTAGACAAAGAAATAGGACTGTACGACGCCACCTACTTTAAGATGCTTAAAGAAGCTAAGAATCCTTTAAGAGATATTATAATTACTGATATTATCCCAGATACCTTTGGTGAAATATTTTTCCTGATTACTTCCAATGGCGCACTCTATGAAAGTAAGGTAGGAGATAAAAAAATGACCGTACTACAGAAACAACTTAATACGTTCGTTTCTCAGGGTGCATGGAACACAAATTTAAACAGTTTACTACTCGCGGATGATTTCTACCTATCCTACTATAATCCTATTTCTGGAGAAGAAAAAGAACGCGTAAAAATGCCTGCAGACATTACTTCCTTATACATAGATACCGCTAATTTTCTAGTCTATGTAGGCCTTTCTAGTGGAGAGATTAAAATACTTTCTCAAGACTTAAGCCAGGAGATTAACACCCTAAAAGTATCCAAGAATAGTATTAGTGCCATCTCTAAAGATCCTTTAGACCATTACCTCTTTGTTGGAGATTATAACGGCAGTATTATGACAGTAGATTTGCTAAAAGAGAAAACCATTAATACCATTGAAAAACACAATGGAAAGGTAAAACTTGGAGATATTTACGATCGTTTAGCGAAAAGAAAATTTATTGTCTCTAGTGGATTTGATGAAAAAATTACGGTCCACGAAACAACAAATTTAGAGGCTAATTACAGAAGAATCATAGAGGAAATCTTATCGTATAGAAAAAATAACTTTATTAGAAAAGGTTTAAATGAGTCTGCTGTTGCCTATGATAAGAGAGTCTCGGATGTTAGCATTAAAACCTTTAGTAATGAAACCATTTCAAGCCTGGTGGATAGTATTGCTAAAACTAAAGCAGTAAAATCTCCTGTTTTTAAATTAGATGGAGACTCCTTGAATGTTTTGCAAGAACCCTTCCCTGCTATTAAACTAAAACTATACAAACCCATAGATAATTCTACGGAATTAGACGTAACGGAAATACACTACGCCTTAGAGAAAGACAATACTTTTTCTATTGCGGACCTTGTTTTAAATCATCCCAAAGGCCCAATAAAGTACAGTTCAGATAAAAGAAAAATGCTTCAATACGAAGAAGAAATTTCTATTGAAATGGCTAAAGAGGTAGCTGAAAAAGAACAAGAATTTAAACAAAATCTATCTGATTTAGTAACAGATCTCAGATCTGAAGGAAAGCTCAATGACGTAGAGTTATCGGTGTCTTCATTACTAAAAAAGGAAAAAGACTCTTTGGGAAATGATGAATTAAATCTCCATGTTACTTTCATCTCCCAAGGTATTAAAGCAGAAATAGAAAAAGAAACGGCTGATTATAAAGCAGGTAAATACGATATTTTTGAATCTGTTGCAGCCACTACCCTAGTAGACTTTTTCATAGCATCTACTTCCAATAAATTAAAAGATTATTTGGCTCCTGGAACTAAAATCACCTTTAAACTAACGGGCGCTACAGATAAGTCTAAAATTTTATCAGCACTGCCTTATGAAGAAGAGTATGGTGCTTTTAAAAACTTTCCTTACTATTTTCAAGGCCAATTGGCTGGACTTAATCTCAATAAAGAAAGTGGTATTGAAAGCAATAGTCAATTGGGCTTTCTAAGAACTTATTCTGTTAGAAACTTTATTGAAAACTTCACAGATGTTTTTGAAGAAACCAAAAGAAAATACATTCACTATTCCGAAGAATCAGACCAATTTGGTCCGGAACATAGAAGAATAAAAATTGAAATGGTGATACATAAGGTTTCGGAGCTCCCAAAAATTAAAAATACCCAAATAGAAAGGCCTCTTAGTGAAGTAGACATAAACATTCCTAAAGGGAAGCAAACGAATGGTTACGCTTTAGTAATTGGAAATGAAGACTACTCCTCTTTCCAAAGAAACGTTTCAAAAGAGAGCGATGTACCCTATGCTGTTCGGGATGGGGAATCTTTTTCCAATTACCTCACCCAAATGTTTGGCTTTGAAAAAGAGAACATAGACTTTCTTAGAAATGCAACATTTGGCGAAATGAGTCAAGCTATTTCTAGGCTTGAAAGGCTTATGGATTTAGATGGTGCCGGAAAAGATATTGTTGTTTTTTACTCTGGGCACGGTATGCCTGAAGAGCGCACTAAAGAACCTTACTTAATTCCTGTAGATATTAATGGTATGAATGTTTCCCAGGGAGTCTCTCTTAAAGACTTAATGAAAAGGCTTTCAGAAAGGCCTCATGGAAAAATAACGCTAGTAATAGACGCTTGTTTTAGCGGATTAGGTAAGGTAGAACCGCTTTCAAGTGTAAAAGGCATTACAGTAGTGCCAGTTAATCCTGAATTAGGAGAAAACATGTTACTATTAAGCTCTAGCTCTGGAAATGAAAGCTCTGTGGTAGATGACAAAAACCAACACGGTTTATTCACCTATCATTTACTCAAAATACTTAAAGAAACTCAGGGAGAAATTCCTATAAATGAGTTGTACGAGAGACTTAAAAAAGAGGTGGGGCTTTCTGCTATAAAAAACCTAGATAAAATTCAAACACCTTCTATTTTGATTGGTACTGAACTCAAACAAAAAACAGAAACCGACTCTTTATTGGGGAACCAATAAAAAAAGGCGGTTTAAATAAACCGCCTTTTATATATTCTAATAACCCCCTATTGCAAGATTAATTCTTGGCTGCTTTTTACTTTTCCAGCACTTAAAACCACTTTATAACTTCCTTTAGGCAAGTAAGTGTTGCCGTCTGCAGCGGTTGAAAGGCTTGTTTTGTTTTTCTTTAAAAATGCAATCTTTCCTGACTTAGAAAAATTCATATGAAAGGGCGCGCTGTTAAAACCAGCGTCTGCTGTTACTTCCATGGCGTTTACCTCAACACCATTGGCGTCTTGCACAGAGACAGTCACTGCTCCGGCCTGAGGCACAAAAAAGTCCATACTTATTTCTGGGGTATAGGGATCTGAAAAACCTCTGGCCATGCCCCATCTAGGAGAGACGCGTTGTTTTTCAAGGGCAAACAATTCCAAAGCAGGGGTTTTTCCAGCAGCCATTTTGTTGGCCAATGGACCTAAAACCGCAATGTCTGCCTTAAAAATAGAGCGACCATGGGTGCCCACCAAAAGGTGTTTGTCCCTGGCCTGTACCACTACATCATGAACGGCTACAGCCGGTAAATTAGTAGAAAAAGCATGCCATGTAGCGCCTAAATCTAAGGTTACATAGAGGCCGTTGTCTGTTCCAGCGTAGAGTATGTTTTCATTGTTGGGGTCTTCAGTTACGGAATTTACGGCGCCAAGCGGTAAGTTTGCACCTATGTTTTTCCAGGCATCGCCCCTATTTTCTGATAAGAAAATATAAGGGGCAAAATGGTCGTTTCTATACCCATTTAAAGCCGCAATAACCCGGTCCTTTTTATGGACAGAAGCCTCTAAACTGCTCACCCATAAATCTTGGGGTAGGCCGCCGGAAATAAGACTCCAAGAAGCACCACCGTCTTTGGTTGTGTGAATAAGACCGTCGTCCGAACCGGTGTATAAAAGGTCAAAATCAAAGGCCGACGCCCCAATAGTCGTGAGCGTCCCAAACGCCACATTCCCCTTCTTGCCCCCCTGAGTGAGCTCTCCAGAAATGGTTTCCCAACTGCTTCCCTGGTCCATAGAACGGTGCAGGCGGTTGGAGCCTAAATAGAGTACGTCTTGGTTGTGAGAAGACAGTAAAATTGGGGTTTGCCAATTGAAACGGAAAGGGGCGTCTCCCAATTCGTGTTTGGGCTGAATATAGGTTTGCTCCCCGCTACTGAGGTCCAATCTGTAGTAATTTCCAAACTGAAAACCGGTGTAAACAATATTTGAATTTCTGGCGTCTATTTGTACCTGCATACCGTCTCCGCCCATAATAGATTCCCAGGGGTTTTGACCATTGGCATGCCAGCGGGTATTGAGTGGCGCGTTGTGCGCAGCCTTCCAAACCCCGTTGTCCTGCAGGCCGCCATAGACGTTGTAGGGGCTTTCGTTGTCTGTATTTATATAGTAAAACTGCCCTACAGTAGGGGTGTTGTTCTTCATCCAATGGGCGCCGCCGTCATAAGTAATATTAATCCCGCCGTCGTTTCCATTGATCATATGCTGTGGGTCCCTTGGGTTTATCCATACATGGTGGTGGTCTGAATGCACATTGTCTCCCCCAATACTTTTAAAACTTTTTCCGCCGTTGGCCGATGCCAATAAGGGCACCCCAGAAAGCACTATATAGTCCGAATCCTGCGCAGACACCGAGATTTGGGCAAAATAATAACCATAGCTGTAAAACAAGCCTTCAATAGGCTGCTCATTTTGCTTGGTCCAATCCAGCCCCCCATTATTGGAGCGATATACCTCAGCACCAGTCACGGGCGTATTGAACAAAAGCGCGTTGGCGTCTTCTAAATAAGTGGCCAAATCTGCTGGTTTCACCGTACCTGCCTCCACCAACTGCTTTACGTTTTGGGCGCGGTATTTTTCTTGAAATCCATTGGATTTTAAATATTGGTTCAATTTGCCGTCGGAAAGCTTCATAAAAGCTTTGGTGTCCATGGCTTTAAAATCTTCTTTGGTGAGCGCCTCAGATTTTCGGTCGTTGTTTGGCGCTTCATCTGGCGTTCTAAACTGGCTGTCGTGCACCGCATAAACGGTATTAGCGTCAAATACTGCCAGGCCAATACGCCCTACCCCTGCCCCTGTGGGAAAACCACTGTCTGGGGTAGAAATAAGCGTCCATGAACTCCCTGCGTCCGTACTTTTATAGAGGGCAGAACCTGTTCCTGAGCCTTCAAAATGCCAGGCCTTGCGGTCTTTTTCCCAGCTGGCGGCATAGAGGGTATTAAAATCTTCTGGCGCAGCCGCCACTTCTATAATTCCGGCACTGTCTGAGATGTGTAGTGTTTTGGTCCAGCTGTTACCACCGTCTGTAGTTTTATAGAGCCCCCTGTTTTCATTGGGGGTGTAGAGGTGTCCCAGTACCCCTACCACCACTTCTTCTGGATGGATGGGATTGATCAAGATACGGCCAATATGGTGGCTGTCTTCTAGGCCCATATGCTGCCAAGTAGCTCCCTGATCCGTAGATTTTAAGAGCCCAATTCCGGCGTAGGAAGATCGGGAAGAATTGTTTTCTCCGGTCCCTACCCAAATGGTGCCAGAAGCCCAATCTACAGCAATATCCCCCACATTTTGGGTGGGCGCATTGTCCATTAAAGGGCTAAAAGAGGTGCCGTTATTATTCGTGTACCAAAGGCCTCCAGAGGCGTAGCCCACGTAAAACTCAGTGGGCTTATCTGGGTTCACGGCCACGTCTACCACCCGGCCACTCATGACCGTAGGGCCAATTTGAGTAAAGGGCAGGTTTTTAACCAGCGAACTGGCCTGCATGGCAGCCTGCTGCTTTAAACTGGCCTGCACTGCCGCAGCAGTCGTAGGCATAATATCTTGGGCTATACCGCTAAAACCAGCGGCCAAAAGGGCAACAAAAAGTACTTTTTTCATGGGGTTGGTGTTGTTTTTCACCTCCTAAGATAAGTACTTTTTGCTTACATTAAAAGAAGTGATATAACACCAGTGGCTATATTTCCCCATTCATGAGGGCCTCTATTTCTGCTACAGTAATGGGAATGTGGGCCATGAGGTTAATGGGGTCTCCTTTTTCTTGAATCACTACATTGTCTTCTAAGCGAATGCCAATACCCTCTTCTGGAATATAAATACCTGGCTCTACAGTAAAGACCATCCCTGCTTTCATAGGAGTTTTGAGCGCGCCGTAGTCATGGGTGTCCAGACCAATGTGGTGGCTGGTGCCGTGCATAAAGTACTTTTTATAGGCGGGTTTATTGGGGTCTTGGTTTTTGACATCGGCCGGGTCTAAAAGACCCAAGGCCAACAACTCAGCGGTCATAATCTCCCCTACTTCACGGTGGTATTCTGCCCATAATGTTCCTGGAACCAGCATTTTTGTAGCGGCATTTTTAACGCGCAATACCGCATTGTAAACGGCTGCCTGACGCTCGGTAAAACGGCCGCTCACGGGAAAAGTCCTGGTAAGGTCTGAACGGTAATTGGCATATTCAGCGGCCACGTCCATCAGGATCAGGTCACCGGCCTGGCACTGCTGGTTGTTCTCTATATAATGCAGCACATTGGCATTGGCGCCAGAGGCAATAATAGGGGTGTAGGCAAAGCCCTTGGAGCGGTTGCGCACGAATTCATGTAATAACTCTGCTTCTATTTCATATTCCCAAACGCCTGGCTTTATAAAACCTAAAAGCCGGCGGATGCCTTTGCCTGTAATGTTACAAGCAGTCTGCATCTGGGCAATTTCCTCTGCTTCTTTTACCCCTCTTATTTCTTGTAAAATGGGCTGGCTTTTTTGCCATTGGTGGGCCGGAAACTGCGCCTTACACTTGGCTATAAAACGGTCTTCCCTGGTTTGGGTTTCTACCGCCTGACGGTAGTGCTCATTGGTGTTAAAATAGATGGTGTGGGCCTCGGTCATAAGATCAAAAAAGACCTTATCAAAGTCTGACAACCACATGATGGTCTGGATTCCTGAAATAGCAGTGGCTTTCTCTTTGGTGTATTTGGCCCCTTCCCAAACCGCAATATGCTCATTGGTTTCACGCACAAAGAGAATTTCTCTATGGGCTGGGTTCAGTGCATCTGGAAAGAGCAATAAAATGCTTTCTTCCTGATCTGCCCCACTTAGGTATAGTATGTCTGAATGCTGTGCAAAAGGCAAAGTGCTGTCTGCAGACACCGGATAAATGTCGTTAGAATTAAATACAGCCAAGCTCCCTGAGATCATTTGGTCAGTAAACTTTTGGCGGTTTTTTATAAAAAGGGTATTGGGGATGGCTTGGTATTTCATGGAAATATAAGGTGTTATTTAAAGACAGTTGTTGCAGGTGTTTTAAACCAGCTGGGGTAAAGATAATTAAATTTTAAAAGGCTAAAATAGGAGGGCAATGGAAAATAAAGGGGAAAAACAACCTGATAATGTACGTTATTCTGTACATTTACATAAAATGTTATATGGAAACTACCAATCCCACCGAACTTAGAAAAAAACTAAAAGAAAAATTAGATGCTATATCTAAAGACGGAGAGACCATTATAGTGCACAGATCCAAAGCAGAAGATGTGGTCATGATTCCACTTTCTGAGTACAACGGATGGAAGGAAACCATACACCTACTATCTACTAAAGCAAATAAAGAAAATATTCAAGCTTCCATAACGGAATTGGAAAATGGAGCGGGTGAATCCAGAGAAATTGCTACGCTTTGGAAGTAATATTTTCTCCGAGCGCTATAAAAGAATTAGATTTTTGGAAACATTCTGGCAATAAAGGGGTGCAAAAAAAAATATCGGCCCTGCTCGTTTCCATAGTGGCAACTCCTTATCATGGCATAGGAAAACCGGAGCAACTGAAAGGGACACTCTCAGGGTTTTGGAGTAGAAGAATTTCAAGAGAGCACAGACTGGTATACAGGGTGAATGATGAAAAAAACCAAATAGAGGTTATTTCTATGCGCTTTCATTATTAGTACAACACCCTCCTACAAAATGAGTATTACTGTTATAGTTTAAGGAACTGAAAAAAACCGTTGCTTATGGTTGCTCAGAAATTCCGTAATCTAAAGGTAGCATAGCCGCCACGCGTTTACCCCCCATATAACCGCCAAAAGACAGGCGGTTGGCGGGCGCAAAATTTCCCAGACCATCTAAATAAAAGGGGCCATTCACCGCTTCTAAAACAGATTGCTTCTTTTTGTGTAAAATGGTGATTC
>OBMK010000518.1_pt1 | contig 37131 bp, 22 predicted proteins | sample 1539081 | NCBI WGS metagenome assembly OBMK01 (sample SAMEA3355528, study PRJEB22509) | marine metagenome | biome: marine; feature: river plume; material: water | place: USA | collected 2010-08-07 | depth 0.5 m | reverse complement strand
GCATCCAGACCAGACGCCGCCCCGTCAACAGTTTTAATCTTGGTAAGGACATCCGCAGCAGTGTAACTAGAAGTATTTAATTTAGTCGCAATACTATTTGTAACCGTAGTGGCAAAGTTTGGATCATCACCTAGAGCTGCCGCTAGTTCGTTCAGTGTATCCAGTGTACCTGGTGCTGAATTAACTAGATTAGAAATTGCGGTCGCAATTGATGCGTCAACATTAGTTGATGTATATGCATCAGTGATACCATAACCTGCTAGTGTTGTTGGCTTGCTTGTTAGGTTAACAAATGCGTGAGTGTGTGAATCGTTCGCAACTGCCACTGTTAGTGAAACGTTTGCTGAACCATCGATACTAACTGAGCCGCTTGCATCACCTGCTAATGTAAGTGTACGAGCAGTTGCCCATTTTGTAGCAGTAGTCGCTGCTGAAGCGTTTGCAACGTTGTTTACTGTTACTACATCTGTTGTACCATCACCACGTGCTAGTGTAATAGTAGCATTACTTGATGTTAGTGCATTACTTGCAGTACTTAGTGCTTGCGCACTTGTTTTTAGAACAGTATCAGTATCACTGTTTGTTGCACCAGAGATACCAGCTTTTGACGCTAGAATTGTTATGTTACGTTCTAGGTCGCCAATACGGCGTAGTGATGATTTACTACCTGGAATACTGATTTCGTCAGCGGCCAGCGGGGTTAAGGCGGTTACTTCTTCAATTGAACCACTTGTCTTGTTTAGCTTGTACTTCTTTGATTTATCAAAATTGAAAGTACCTGTTGTTGTGCTACCACTATTTGAATCATAGTAGCGAATATAACGATCTGACATTTTAGCTCTCCTCTGTTTTTGAGCTTAACTAACACGAAGCAATACATCTTGTACGCCACTGACTCCATTAACTTTTGTTAATTTTGTCTAAGTGGGGGGATGTCATACCCCCCACCGTTGGTTAGTTAATTATGCAATTTTTAGTCCTGTTACTTCTAGTTCGTCGTCTGTTGCAAGAACGCCTGTTGCAATTGTTACTTGACCAGTTGACGTGTTTACATTTGTAACTTCACTTGGACGTAGTAGAATACGGTTTAGATACACGTTATAGTGTACTGCGCCTACTAGGTCAGTGAAAGTAATGTTAACTGAACCTGATGCGTTGTTACTTGCAACTGTTGAGTTAATGTCTGTAACACCACTGTGGAAGTTTGTCATTGTAGCTGTTGCTACTGACGCACCTGTTGTGTGACCATATGCATCAAATGTTAGCGCAACGTCCTGGATGAATACACCACCTGAGTTGTTGCTTGAAACGTTTGCTACACTTGAAGTGTCAGCGTGACTTAGAGTAACAGTTGTCGCTCCTGTTTGGTTCATAGTAAATGAACCTGAACCTGTCAAACCACTACCTGTGTTTACTGTAACAGTGCCGTTACCAATTGTAATAGCTGAAATAGCCGCAGATAGTTCTGCATCAGTTGCCATAGCATCTTGGATTTCTTTTAGTGTGTCATATGCAGCGTCCGCACCGTTAACTAGGTTTGAGATTGCTGTAGTGACATAAGATTCTGTGGCAATACCTGCTTCAGCTAGAGTATTATTAATCCAAGCACTACCGTTCCACTTTAGGATCTCACCAGCAGTGTTACTTGTGATAGTTGTATTACTTAGACTATCTAGTGTGTGGTTATGACCTGATGTAGCTGCACCAATATCGCCAGCGGTTAGCGCACGAGTAGTGACCACTTGGATAACACCGTCTGTTAGTGTTAACCCGCTGAACACATTGGCGCCAGTTAGTGCGTAGTCAGTATCAATACCAATAATAGTGTTGTATGTGCCAGATGGCTGATATGAACCAGCTGGTTGAATACCTGCTTCTGCTAGAGTATTGTTTACCCAAGCACTGCCATCCCAAACAAGTACTTCACCAGCAGTGTTACTTGTGATAGTTGTATTACTTAGACTATCTAGTGTGTGGTTATGACCTGATGTAGCAAAACCAGTAATTGCACCACCTAGCGTTAGACTACCACTTGATGTGACTGATCCAGTTAGTGTTAGACCACTTACTGTACCTGTACCACTTACGCTTGTTACTGTACCAGTGTTGGTTGTGTAACCAGCCGGGTTACTTGTGCTATATTTACCGTCTAGTGCTGTTTGTAGTCCATCTACATTGCTGATAACGTGGTTGTGGCTGTCATCTGCAACGACAATTGCGTTATATGTTCCACTTACATCACCACCGAATGTTGTTGTTGTAGTAATATAATTGCCTGCTGCTTGAATGCCTGCTTCAGCTAGAGTATTATTGATCCAAGCACTGCCATTCCACTTTAGGATCTCACCAGCAGTATTACTTGTGATAGTTGTATTGCTTAATGAGTCTAGTGTGTGGTTATGTGAACCTAGTGAATAACGATCATCCAAATCAACTGTTATTGCTGTCTCGTCGTTACGTGTTAGTGTTAGTACACCGTTACTAGTGTTCCAACCTGCACTTATAATACGTGGTAAGTTAGTATCGTCAAGTAGTAGACTCAGGTCAACTGTAAATGTTGTGTTATCGTCACGTGTAAATGTTGCAATACCTGTGCCATCAACAACACCTGACTGAATTACTGCTGCGTTTGTATCGTCTAGGTATAGGCTTAGGTCAACTGTGTCTGTTGTACCGTCACCACGCTTCAGTGTTAGGATGTTTCCTGATGCTGTTAGTACGTTTCCATCTGCCGCAAGTGCTTGTGCTGATGTTTTGCTTACTTTTTCACTGTTTAGTGCTGAGTCTGCTGCTTGGTATGCAGTTGTGATAGCTGTTTCACGACCATCTGTATATGCATTTGCACTTATGATTGCATCTACTTCTGCTTGATCTGCATAGTTTTGATATGCAGTTGTGATAGCTATTTCACGACCATCTGTATATGTGTTTGCACTTGTGATTGCAGATGCTTCTGCACTATCCGCATATGTTTGATATGCAGTTGTGATTGCTGTTTCACGACCATCTGTATATGCATTTGCTGCCGCTGCACGAACAACGTCTTTTGCTTCTGCTGCTGCAATAGCATCTGCTTCTGCACTATCTGCATATGACTGCGCTGAACTTAATGTTGCGCTATCACCTGCAATACGTGCTGATTCTTCAGTATCTAGTGATGTCTGTAGTCCGTTAGCACTAGTGTCAACATAACTTTTTGTTGCTGCATCTTGAGCATTTAAAGGGTTTGAAACATTAATAATAGTATTACTATTAACGTCTACACCATTTTTTGTAATAAATCTTTTATTGTTAGCCATAGTTCAATCTCCCGTATAGCTTATATGTGTAGCCCACACATCGCGGTGGGCCACACTAATTTTAAAATATTATACCATCATTGCATTCATTGAAATCTGGTATTTTGTTGAGTTTGTACTTGCACCTGTTACAAGAAGTCTAACCATACCAGATGATACATCTACATCAAATGCAGCAATTAAACCACTTGTTTGTACAACGCCGTACTCTGTAGCTGATGCTACAGTGCTTGTATTTGTGATTAATAGTTCTGACATTTGTGTATTGCCTGATACTGTATCTCTTGCACTGATAAACAGTTTTGCACCTGCATAGTTTGCAGCTAAGTACAAGTCAACTGCTGTTTGTGTTGTTGATGCAACAGTTGAAGTTGTGCCATCCATGGTATTAACAGAGTCAACAGTTACGCTGCCAACTGTAATGCCATTGGTTGTTGATGCACCACGTCCAGTTACACTATCAAGTGTTGATGTGTTGCTTACGGTTGCTGTTGAACCTTCACCTTGTGTATGTGATACACTGATGTCTGTTCCTGCTGCAACGTTGACCATATAGTTACCAGTTGTATCTGTGCCTAGTGCAACACTGTTTGCTGCAATAGTTGTTGATACTGATACGGTGCCACTTGCTAGATCTGTTAGTGTTGTATTTGCAGTACCTGTAACATCACCTGTTAGTGTAACTGTAATTACTGGATCTGGTTTGTTTGTAACGTTTGTCCAATTCAGGTAGTATGCACCTGATTGACCATCTAGTAGGTCTGCATCTAGTCCACTGCCAGCGCCATCAACTGTTTTAATTTTTGTTAATACGTCTGCTGCTGTATAGCTTGATGCTGCTAGCTTTGTATCAATCGCTGTCTGCAATACTGTGTCCGCTGCTTCATATGCAGTTGTGATAGCACTTTCACGTGTGTCTGTATATGCTTTTGCATCTACTTCTGCCTGATCTGCATAGTTTTGATATGCAGTTGTGATTGCACTTTCACGGGTATCAGTATATGCTTTTGCATCTACTTCTACTTGGTCAGCATAGCTTTGCGCTGATGATAGTGATGTTGCGATACGATCAGTAATTGTGTTACCTTCTGAACCGTCAACTGTGCCATCACCAATTTTTGCAGTTAGGTCATCTGCTAGTGCTGTATCTGCATTTGCACGTGCGGTTGCTTCATTATTGATATTTGTTTGTAATGTAGCGTCTGCGTTTGCACGTGTTGTAATCTCAGTACCTAGTGCTGTATCGTTTGTTGAATCAACGGCGTTAATAAATGTAACGATTTCTGCAAATGTGTCTTTATCTGCTGTTGATGCAGTTAAAATAGCATCAATACGACCTTTTTCTGTATTAATGTTGTTTTGTAGTACAGTATCCGCTGCTTGGTATGCAGTTGTGATAGCACTTTCACGTGTATCAGTATATGCTTTTGCATCTGCTTCTGCTTGGTCAGCATATGCGTTAGCTGCTGCTGCACGAACAACGTCTTTTGCTTCTGCTGCCGCGATAGCGTCTGCTTCTGCACTGTCTGCATAGCTTTGTGCTGAACTTAATGTTGCGCTATCACCTGCGCTTCGTACTAGTTCTTCTGCCTTTAGTGCTGAGTCTAGTAGTTTGTCTGCATTTGCTAGTGAGGTAGCACCACCGATGTAGTGACCACCAGTTGCATTTGTATCAGCATCATAAACACCAATTGCTGTGTATGCGCCACTTGCACCTAAGCCTGCACCTGCTTGTGTTGTGTTTAGTTCAGTTTGTAGTGCTGCGTCTGCATTTGCACGTGCTGTTGCTTCTGTGCCAACAATACCATCTGCATATGATTTAGCATCTGCTTCTGCTTGATCTGCATATGCGTTAGCTGCCGCTGCACGGACTACGTCTTTTGCTTCTGCTGCTGCAATAGCATCTGCTTCTGCACTGTCTGCGTATGTTTGATATGCAGTTGTGATAGCACCTTCACGTGTATCAGTGTATGAGTTAGCTGATGTGATTGCATCTGCTTCTGCACTGTCTGCGTATGTTTGATATGCAGTTGTGATTGCTGTTTCACGTGTGTCGGTATATGCTTTTGCATCTGCTTCTGCACTGTCTGCATATGCGTTTGCTGCCGCTGCACGAACAACATCTTTTGCTTCTGCTGCTGCAATTGCGTCTACTTCCGCTTGATCCGCATATGTTTGATATGCAGTTGTGATTGCTGTTTCACGTGTGTCTGTATATGCTTTTGCATCTACTTCTGCCTGATCTGCATATGTTTGGTATGCAGTTGTGATTGCTGTTTCACGGGTATCAGTATATGCTTTTGCATCTACTTCTACTTGGTCTGCATATGCGTTTGCTGCCGCTGCACGAGTTACGTCTTTTGCTTCTGCTGCCGCAATAGCATCTGCTTCCGCTTGGTCTGCATATGCGTTTGCATCTGCTAGTGCTCTTTGGATTGAACCTGCTGTTGTAGCATTGCCTTCGATGATATCTAAACGACTGTCAAAATCAGCTGAGGCTGCTTTATATCCTGTATCAACTGCTTTTAGTGCTGAGTCTAGTAGTTTGTCAGCATTTACTAGTGATGTAGCACCGCCTATGTAGTGACCACCAGTTGTGTTTGTATCGGCATCGTAAACACCAATTGCTGTGTATGCGCCACTTGCACCTAGACCTGCACCTGCTTGTGTTGCGTCTAGTTCAGTCTGTAGTGCTGCGTCTGCGTTTGCACGTGTTGTTATTTCAGTACCTAGAGCAGTATCATTTGTTGTATCAACACTGTTGATAAATGTTACGATTTCTGCAAAAGTATCTTTATCTGCTGTTGATGCAGTTAAAATAGCATCAATACGACCTTTTTCTGTATTGATTTGTGTCTGTAGGCCTGTGTCTGCTGCTTGGTATGCAGTTGTGATTGCACTTTCACGATCATCAGTGTATGAGTTAGCTGAACTTAGTGCAGTAGCAATGCGATCAGTTAGCGTATTGCCTTCTGTGCCATTAACTGTACCATCGCCAATCTTTGCAGTTAGGTCATCTGCTAGTGCTGCGTCTGCGTTTTCACGTGTTGTTGCTTCAGTACTATCTGCTGCAATACGTGCGTTTGCTTCTGCATCAATGTTAGCTTGTAGTGTGTTGTCTGAGTTTTCACGTGCTGTTGCTTCTGCATCAATGTTAGCTTGTAGTGTGTTGTCTGAGTTTTCACGTGCTGTTGTTTCATCAGCAATATCTGAGACTGCTGTAGTTAGGTTTGCATCAATTAAAGTTATTTGATCTGATAGATTGTCAATGTTTGCCTGTAGTGTTGTATCTGCGCCAGAACGTGCTGTTGCTTCTGCTTTTAGTGCTGAGTCTAGTAGTTTGTCTGCATTTGCTAGTGAGGTAGCACCTCCTATGTAGTGACCACCAGTTGCGTTTGTTTCAGAGTTATATGCACCAATTGCTGTGTATGCGCCACTTGCACCTAGACCTGCACCTGTTTGTGTTGTGTTTAGTTCAGTCTGTAGTGCTGCGTCTGCGTTTGTACGTGCTGTTACTTCGTTATTGATAGCTGTTGTGTTTGAGGTAACAGTTGTTACTAGATTACCATCTGCTGTTTGGAATGCTGCAACGATCTCTGTTAGAGAATCTAGTGCTTCTGCATCAACATTTGATGTAATAAAGTCGATCTGGTTTTGTAGTGCTGCGTCTGCGTTTGCACGTGCTGTTGCTTCTGCTGCTACTGCACTTGAGATATCGCCTGCAACTGCGGCTTGTGCTCTTGCGTCATTGAAGTATAGCTTTGTGCCTTCAGCAATCATTGTTGTGTTTGGTGTTACGTTAACCCACTTAGTTGAACCCAAGTCATAACGTAGGAATTGACCGTTTGCTACTGATGTAATATTAATATCTGCTAGTTCGCCTAGTTCATCTTTTTGTGCTACTGCATCAGCAATGTCTTGTGCAACTGCTGCACGTGCTAGATCTGCTGAGAAAAATAGGTTGGTTTCACCTTCAGTAAGATCATCTGTTGTACCTGATAGTTCACTTAGTGAATCTTTAGATTGTACTAACCCGTTAACATATGCCTGTGTAGCATATGAGTTAGCTGTTAGATAAGCACCTACACGTGAATCTTGATAAAATAGCTTTGTACCTTCAGCAATAATCGTTGTGTTTAGTGTTGCATTAACCCACTTTTCTGAGCCTAGATCGTAGCGTAGAATTTGCCCGCTCGCTACTGATGTAATATTAACATCTGCTAGTTCATTGATCTCGTCTTGTGCTGCGGTTGCTGTTGCAATTGCTGTAGTGTATGCAGTTGTGATTGCTGTTTCACGTGTGTCTGTATATGCTTTTGCATCTACTTCTGCTTGATCTGCATATGTCTGTAGTGCTGTTGTTAGTGCGTTGTCTGCTGCGATACGATCTGAAACTTCTTGTGCTAGATCTGTTTCTAGTGCTGCAATATCACCTTCGTTTACAGTTAAACGACCTTCAGCTGCATCCATTTCACCTTCTAGTGTTGTTACACGATTGTTAGTTACTGTTAGGTCTGAGCCTTGGCCAAAAGCCAGTCCATCAGCATATACTTTTGCTGCGTTTAATGTAGCTGTATCTTGTGAATCAACATATGTTGTAGCTGCTTTTAGTGCTAATGTATTTGTAACATTTGAAGCAAAATCAGCATCATTGCCTAGAGCTGCTGCTAGTTCAGCTAGTGTGTTTAGTGCATCAGGAGCACTATTTAGAATACCAGCAATCTGTGCGTCAACATATGTTTTGTTTGCTGCGTCTGTGCCAGTTACTGGAGATGCTACGTTGATAACTGCGTTTCCGTTTGCATCTATATTGCCACCAAATGTAATAGGTGAGCTGTCTGCCATTGTTATTGATTTGCCTACTGCCAGAACCATATTACCTTCTACACTAATAGAAGGTGAACTGAATGTCAGTGTGCCTGTACCTGTTGTTACGATACTTAAATTTTGGTCTAGATCAGATTGTACAAGTATAGTACCAGCATCTGAACTAATTACTTGCTGACCATCAACATATAGTGAACCGCCTGAAAGATACAAAGAACGCCACTTAGTGTTCGCTGCACCCAAATCATAACCAGTTACCCCGTTTGAATCTACTGCTGGTAGAACATTGCCTGACATTACTAGATTACCAGTAATTGTACTTTCGGCATTAGTTGAAAAACCACCATCAATAATAAACTTTTTCTGTGCCATTTATTATTTCCTTTTTTTCGCGAAAAAAGGGAAACATAGAGTTTCCAATAATATTTAAGGCACCTGGTGTCCGCATTAACTGCTTTTAAAATTTTTTATTTATTATCATAGTTTTTTATTCTATTCAAAGAAAAAGGGCGGAAACCCTAAAGTCTCCGCCCAATTATTTTAGTTCAGTAAAATTATAGGTATGTGCCTGTAACTGTTACTGATGCTGTGCCTGAAGCTGCTGAGTATACTAGTTCAACAGTTGAGCCGTTCATTTGAACACTTGCATCGCCTAGCAGACCTGCGCCTGTGTAAACGATTGCGTATTCTGTAATGAATGCTGATGTACCGTTGTGTGTAACTAGTGCTTCACGTGATTCGTATTCGCCAGCGCCATTATCAACTTGGATAATGAACTTTGCTGTGCGGTATACTGAACCGTCGAAGCTGTCAACTACTGCACCACCTGTGCCTGCTGATACTGCTGAGCCTTTGATGAATGGCTTAATATCTGCTGCTAGGTTGTCGCTTGTAACTTGACCTGCTGTTAGCACTGGTACTGCTGTTGTTTGGTTAGCAATAACAACTGCCTGTGTACCTACTGGTAGTGCTTCAACAAATGTAATTGTGTTACTTGCGATTGCGTAGTGTGTATCAGGGTCCTGGATAACACCACCAACGAACACCATTGCGTTTGCTTGTGTAGTTGTGAAAGTTAGAGCAAATGCTGTTTGCGCACCGTCACCGTTGATTACTTGGCGGTTTGACTGTGCAAATGATAGTGTTGTTGGATCAACTAGTTCAACACCTGAACCATCAGCTTTAACAACTAGGACGTAACCGTTCATTGCTGTATAGTCTGTCTCAACACCTACATAGTCTGTTAGACCTAGTAGTGCTTTTGATGTATCTACACTGAACACGCCTGTTGCTGAGTTATAGCTTAGATTGCCTGAAGCAGAAAACGCTGCACGTGCTAGTTCATTTGAGAAGTACTTTTTAGTACCTTCAGCTAGGTCATCTGTTGTGAAGTTACTTAGGTCGTAAGCTGATAGTGCTGTATTTAGGTAACCTAGGTTAACTGCATCTGCATCAACTGATGGATTTGCTAGACCTGTGATTACGTTTGAACCCATGTTTAGCACACCGCTCATTGTATCACCTGACTTAGCAACCTTACCGTCGATGTTTGTCTGTAGTGTTACGTCAGCTGCCTTGTAAGCTGTATCCAATGCGCTAACTGTTGATGTTAGTGTATTGTCTGCTGCAATACGTGCTGTTTGTTCTGCTGTGATGTTTGTTTGTAGAACACCTTCAGCCGCTGTTGCACGTGTTACTTCGTCGTTGATTGCAGTTGTGTTTGAGTTAACAGTTGATAGTATACTACCATCTGCTGCTTGGAACGCTGCAACGATCTCTGTTAGAGAATCTAGTGCTTCTGCATCAACGTTTGATACGATGAAGTCGATCTGGTTTTGTAGGTTTGTATCTGCTGCCGCACGGTCGATTAGCTCTTGAGCTAGGTCGCCTGATACGAGGCTGATACTTGTTGATAGTGCTGTGTCTGCACTTGCACGTGTTGATTGCTCTGCTGTAATAGCTGCTGACAATGCTCCTTCTGCGTTTTCTGCACGAAGTACTTCGTTTGAAATAGCTGTTGCATTTGCGTCATCACCTGCAATACGAGCTTCTTCTTCAGCTTTTAGAGCTGTGTCTAGTTTCTTGTCTGCATCTTTTAGTGATGTTGCTGTAGCAATGTAGTAGCCACCCGCTGTGTTTGTTTCAGCATCGAAAGCACCAATTGCTGTGTATGTGCCGTTAGCATTTAGACCTGCACCTGACTGTGTTGCTGTCATCTCTGTTTCTACAACTGTTAGACGACCGTCTAGTGCTGTGTCTGCACTTGCACGTGTTGTTGCTTCAGCGTTGATAGCATTCTGTAGGTTTGTATCTGCTGTTGCACGTGTTGTTGCTTCGTTAGTGATGTTTGTTTGTAGTACACCGTCTGCTGCTGTACGTAGTGATGCTTCTGCTGCTACTGATGTATCAGTATATGCTTTTGCGTCTACTTCAGCTTGGTCTGCATATGCTTCATAAGCTGCTGTAATCGCTACTTCACGTGTATCTGTGTACGCATTTGCACTTGTTAGTGTTGCTGCGTCACCGTCGATGTGGTGCTGGTGCTCTGCTGAAATAGCTGCAATACGTGCTGCTGTTTCTGTTGCAACAATACCATCTGCATATGAGTTTGCACTTGTTAGTGTTGCTGCATCGCCTGCAATACGTGTTGTTGCTTCTGCATCAATGTTAGCTTGTAGAGTTGTATCAGCATTTGTACGTGATGTTACTTCTGTAGCTAGGTTTGCTGTTAGTGTAGCGTCTGCTGCTTTATATGCTGTATCAACTGCTTTTAGTGCTGAGTCTAGTAGCTTGTCAGCATTTGCTAGTGATGTAGCACCACCGATGTAGTGACCACCAGTTGCGTTTGTTTCAGCATCATAAACACCAATTGCTGAGTATGCACCACTTGTACTTAGACCTGAGCCTGTTTGTGTTGCATCTAGTTCAGCTTGTAGTGATGTTACTGCTGATGCAACAATACCGTCTGCATATGTGTTAGCATCTGATTCTGCTGTGTCAGCATATGCTTCTAGTGCTGCGGTTAGTGCGTTGTCTGCTGCAATACGTGCTGTTGTTTCGTTAGAAATAGCTGTTGTGTTTGCTGCGATTGATGTGTTTTGTGTAACTTGGCCAGCTTCGATTGTTGTTAGACGACCTTCTGCTGAATCCATTTCACCTTCTAGTGTTGTTACACGTGTACTGTTTGCAGTAATTAGATTTTGTAGACTTGAGTCTGCTGCTGCAAATGCATCACCGACCTCTTTTAGTGTGTCTAGTGCTTCGTCTGCACCGTTAACTAGGTTTGTGATAGCTGTATCAGTGTATTGTTTTGAAGCATTTAGAGTTAGCAAATCTTCTTCACTACGATCTAGTATCTCAGTTGCTAGTCCTGCTGCTACTGTGTCAATATTAGCTTGTAGTGTTGCTTCAGCGCCTGTTGCACGTGTTACTTCGTCTGAAATAGCTACTGCGTTTGCACTGTCAGCAGCAACACGAGCGCCTGACTCTGCTTTTAGTGCTAAGTCTAGTAGTTTGTCTGCATTTGCTAGTGAGGTAGCACCACCGATGTAGTGACCACCAGTTGCATTTGTATCAGCATCATAAACACCAATTGCTGAGTATGCACCACTTGTACTTAGACCTGCGCCTGTTTGTGTTGCTGTCATCTCTGTTTCTACACTTGTTAGACGACCGTCTAGCGCACTATCACCAGCGATGCGGTTAGCAATCTCTGTTGTTAGGTTTGCAGCATTTGTAGCAATTGCTGTTGCGTTTGTTGCAACGTTTGTTGTTAGAGTAGCATCAGCATTTGTACGTGCTGTTACTTCGTTATCAATTGCTGTCTGTAGTGCTGTATCTGCTGCTGCACGTGTTGTTGCTTCAGTTGTGATGTTTGTTTGTAGAGTTGTATCTGCACTTGCACGAGCATTTGTTTCAGTTGTTAGTGCTGAACTTAGTGCGTTGTCGCCTGCGATACGATCTGAAACTTCTTGTGCTAGGTTTACTTCTAGATCAGCAATATCACTTTCGTTTACAGTTACACGGCCAGTTAGTGCTGTTGCTGCTAGTATGATTGTTGTGTCTGCTGCTGCACGTGCTGTTGCTTCTGCATCAATGTTAGCTTGTAGTGTGTTGTCAGCGTTTGTACGTGCTGTTACTTCAGTGTCAATAGCTGATTTTAGTGCTGAGTCTAGTAGTTTGTCAGCGTTTGCTAGTGATGTCGCGCCGCCGATGTAGTAACCACCAGTTGCGTTTGTGTCAGCATTGTAAACACCAATTGCGGTGTATGTACCTGTTACACTTAGACCTGCACCTGCTTGTGTTGCTGTCATCTCTGTTTCTACACTTGTTAGACGTCCATCTAGTGCTGTGTCTGCATTTGTACGTGCTGTTACTTCGTTATCAATTGCTGTCTGTAGTGCTGTATCTGCTGCTGCACGTGTTGTTGCTTCTGCATCAATGTTAGCTTGTAGAGTTGTATCAGCATTTGCACGTGATGTTAATTCTGTAGCTAGGTTTGATGTTAGTGTTGCTTCAGCTGATGTTGCACGTGATACTTCGTTGTTGATAGCAGTTGTGTTAGCACCGATTAGGCCACTTAGTGAACCATCTGCTTCTTGGAATGCTGCAACGATTTCAGTTAGTGAGTCTAGAGCTGCTTCATCTGTGTTTGATACGATGAAGTTGATCTGGTTTTGTAGTGCTGTATCTGCTGCTTCATAAGCTGCTGTGATTACGACTTCACGAGCGTCTGTATATGCTTTTGCATCTACTTCTGCTTGGTCTGCGTATGCTTGGAATGCAGTTGTGATTGCTGTTGTTTGAGCAATGTCTTGTGAATCACTGTATTCTTTTGCATCTACTTCTGCTTGGTCTGCGTATGCTTGTGCATCTGCTAGTGCTTTTGCAACTGAACCTGCTGTTGTAGCATCGCCTTCAATGACATCTAGACGAGCGTCTAGAGCGTTGTCGCCTTCAATACGTGCTGTTTCTTCAACTTTTAGTGCTGAGTCTAGTAGTTTGTCAGCATTTGCTAGTGATGTTGCACCACCAATGTAAAAACCACCAGTTGCATTTGTATCAGCATCATAAACACCAATTGCTGAGTATGCACCACTTGTACTTAGACCTGAGCCTGTTTGTGTTGCATCTAGTTCAGCTTGTAGTGCTGCGTCTGCATTTGTACGTGCTGTTTGTTCAGCTGTGATGTTTGTTGCGTTTGCTGCTTCTGCTGATGTTGCACGTGTGATTTCTGTTGCTAGATCTGTTTCTAGTGTACTGATATCACCCTCTGCTGTTGTTAGGCGTGTGTTTAGGCCTGCTTCAACACCAGTTGCACGTGTTACTTCTGCTGCTAGGTTTGCTGTTAGTGTAGAGTCTGCACTTGCACGAGCTGTTGCTTCTGCTGTGATGTTTGATTGTAGTGTTGCATCAGCATTTGTACGTGCTGTTACTTCTGCATCAATATTAGCTTGTAGTGTGTTGTCAGCATTAACGCGGTTTGTTGTCTCTGTTGAGATAGCTGCTGCGTTTGCACTGATAGCTGCTGTAAATGCGTTGTCTGCTGCTTGGTAAGCTGCTACGATTTCTGCTAGTGAGTCTAGAGCTTCTTCATCAACGTTTGCTGTGATGAAGTCGATCTGGTTTTGCAAATTCAAGTCTGCACTTGCACGAGCTATTGCTTCAGCACTGTCTGCTGCAATACGTGCTGTTTCTTCTGCTGTGATGTTTGATTGTAGTGTTGCATCAGCATTTGTACGTGCTGTTACTTCGTTGTTGATAGCAGTTGTTAGTGTGTTGTCTGCTGCAACACGTAGTGCTGCTTCTGCTGCAACTGCGTCAGAAATGTCTGCTGCAACCGCTAACTGCGCACGTTCTGGTGTAAAGTATAGGTTTGCACTTTCGCCTGTACCTTCAACTAGGTTGTTTGTTGTGAATGAGCCGATTAGCGAACCTGCTGTAATCTTTGCAAGGCTATTTGTGTCTGTATCAAGCAGTAGGAATGTGCCTGATAGAGCGGTTGATGTCTTAGCACTGTGGCCTGAAATTGCTGAGACGTCTAGCTTTGTATTGATAACTGCCTGATTGGCTAGGGCTGGTGACTTAATCTGTCTAAAAGCCATTTATGTTTTCTCCATAATAATCAATATATTGATTATCCGCTTCTTAAAGCGGACTTTCATGCCCCTTCTACTATGTAGTCAGAGCAAAGTAGCTAACTGATATCAATGGTTAGCCGTAAATATTTATAGTGTTTTTTTACTGATTAACTGCTTATATTTGTTAGACTGGTAGATACCTAAAATCTACTAGTGATCCTACCATTGGCGCAGTTTCCAAGGTAAGAGTTGTACCAACTATACTATAAGCATAGGGTGGTTGTATTAGTCCATTAATAATTACTAATACATCATGAACTGTATGCCCAGGTTCAATTTCATATGTTGTTTCTGATCCATTATTTGTAAACTGATCACTTGTATATGTCAAGTTTAAATGTCTATTTTCAATACTACTATCTGGATTGTCCATAATAGTAGCAAATGCTGAACGATATTTGATGTAAATGTCAGCACCTACATGTGGCACTGTGGTAAATGTTACTGTGTTTCCACTTATCGTAAATACTTCTCCAGGACGCTGTAATACATCATCTACATAAAGATCTATTGCATCAGCTGATGCTGGAGTTTCAGTTAGTGTATATACTGTCGTTGCTCCATTACCAGTAAAACTCTGTGACGCTGGCAATGTTTGTTGATCAAATGTTACTACGTTATTGAGTTGATAATCACTTATTAATGCGCTTAATTCAGCTTCTGTTACTACCTTGTTTGAATCTGCTACTGGGCTATAAACTCTGTTCTCAGTAATAATTTCAAATACTTCTTGACCTTTGCCCCAAAGCAACCCATCAATTGTATTCATTGCTAATTCACCAGAAAGCAGATCTGCTTCAGCGGCAGTTCTTCCAGAAACATCTGTGCGTTTAAGTCTAATTTTCTGCGACATGTCAACCTTCTCGTAATAATGAGTTCGTAATTCTATTTTTTAGTTTGTAGTCTGGGGACTTGCCCCAGACTTTTAACTATATACTTAATGTTATTTAGCTTAGAATGTGCCGGCGTCAAGAGTGCTTGAGTTAACCCATTCACTGCCTGACCACATAATCATATCTGATGTTGCAACATTAGTAAAGTTTGTATCTGCGTGTTGACCTAGTTCTTGTGTATAAACTGCGTTGTTGATGTTAGCAAGGTCATCAGTGTCTAGGATACGTACACTTGTTGTATCTGGGCCAGATTCATCAGTTGCGTCTTTTGTAATGTACCAAGCGTCTGCTGCTTCGTTCCAGAAAATAGCAACGTTGTCAGCAGTACCGCGTTCAATTTCAATACCGCCGTTTTGTGTTGGAGCACCAGTTGCGCCACTGTTTAGTAGGATGATTGAGTCACCAATATTAACTTCAGTTGAGTTAACAGTAGTAGTTGTACCTGTTACAGTTAGGTCACCAACAATGCTTGTGTTACCATTGATTGTTGTAACGCCGTTGATTGTTGTAGTATCAGTTTCTTCGTTGCCTAGTGTTGTGTTACCATTTACTACTAGGTCACCAGTTAGTGTTAGTGTATCTGCCGCTAGGTCAACTGCTACAGTTGCGTCACCGTTAACTTGTAGTGAACCACCAATTAGAACGTCACCGCTGAAACTTGACTGTCCATCGCCGTTAACAGTTAGTACGCCAGCAATAATAGCATCACCAGTTTCAGTGACTTCAAATAGTGCTGCGCCTTCGCTGTCTACTACTTCAAATACGTTTGTATTTTCGTCACCGGCTGCTTTTGTAACTGTTGAGTTAACAGTTGTTACACCAGTGATACTTGTTGCACCAATGATTGTTGTTGTGTCGGTTGCTTCGTTACCTAGGTATGAATTGCCGTTTACCTGTAGATCACCAGTTACAGTAAGTGAGTCAGCTGAAAGATCAACTGCTACAGTTGCATCGCCGTTGACGGTTAATGAACCACCAATTAGTACGTCACCTGCAAAACTTGATTGTCCGTCACCATTAACGGTTAGCTTACCGCCAATAATTGCGTCACCAGTCTGTGTAACTTCAAAAAGTGCTGAGCCTTCTGAATCTAGTACTTCAAATACGTTTACATTTTCGTCACCAGCCGCAATAGTAACTGCTGAATTCAGTGTTACTGGACCGTTCACTGAACCACCAGTACGTGTATTAAGGTAGCCAATCTCTGTACCACCTAAAACTGCACCGTCACCAAAGAAAACTTCTAGGTTGTCAGTTGTATAGATAAGCTCACCAGCGACTGGTGTAATGCTTGAACGGTTTGTTTCTAAACCGCGTTTTAATTTAATTGTTTGCGCCATTTACGCTCTCCCATAATTAAGTATTATAGCTACCACAGTCAATAATAAGATAATCTATGTACTTCTTAGTAGTAAGATCTCCATCCTGTGTTATCATTTCGTTTTCCATTGCAGGTGCGCTTACCACACCCGACTCGGATATCTCAAAAGCATTTCGCTTGTTTAGTTCATCGTCGCCAATGCCTACTTCAACAATTGATGTTGTTTTTGCTATATTGTATTTACCAGTAACAAAAGAGTGTGCTACTGCGGTTTTTTCTGTTGGACCTACTGAAAAACTATTTTCAGCATATTCAACAGTGACATCAATATTTACATCATCGCCTTGCGTTACTGTAACTGTGCCAGTTGCGCCGCCAGATAGATCGTAAGTTACTGACTTAGTTGTAAAAGTATGAACGCTAGCTGATAGTTCATCAACCGCGTCTTGGATGTTGTCAGAAGTTAAAACACTGTTTGAGTTATCGTATACAATTTTACTTGCGTCTACTTTAAACTCAACCCAGCTGTCGTTAGTTAATCCATTTTCTAACTTGAATATTTTATCTTCTGATTGTACATATACAAGCATACCGTCTGAACGGCGTGCTACTGTAATAGAATCTCTGGCTGTAAGATCAATAACTTCGCGGTAACCACCCTTGCCGTATACACTGTCGTGTGTTGCATATACGTCAGTTGTGTCTGTTGGTGCTAGTGTACCTGTTACGTTTACTGCGCCGGTTATCAATGCCATCTACTGATACCTCAACTTACTGCTACTGTTAATGAACCAACAATCGGGTTAGTTGTTCTGTGAACATAATAATCTGTACTAACACCAAAACTATTAGTTATAGTGATAGTAGTGGCTGGATTCATAGCTACTGCAAATCCACTTATTGTGTCCTGAAAATTATTTTTTAACCCAAAGGCAGTTGGGTATGCAAAGTATTTGTAATTATTTGCTGCTACTGGCTTATTACCTGTAAAGTTTGAATCAAGTGAACTTGAAACAAGTGCTTTAACTTGTGCTTCGTTCAATGATTCTTGATCACTTGTGCCATAGTATGTTCTCCAGCGCCAATTTACACTGTAATTTTTACTGATAGTTTGGCCTTTTGTATTCTGTGCTGAAAGTTTCCATGTGTTTGTCTGGGCAGATGTTTTAATAATTGCGGCACCAATGTCAATGCTCTCGGTACCATCGTTAGCATAGCTGCTGCCGTAAACAATACTATTGGTAGTGTCCTCAATTGTAACACTGTCAGTTGCTACATTTGTATTATTTGAAATGGTCCACGCAAATGTTTTACTACCGCCAGCAACACTGTCGCCCACTTCAAGTGTTGTAGCTTGTCCTGAAATTGAGAATGATGATACTGCTGGGTATTGATATGGATAAAGTAGGTTATTAAAAAGTTGCTGTAGTGTAGCGTTGGTAAACGTATCACCAACTTCATAACCACCTACTTCTTCTGGCATTGGAATTTCGTTTGTATATGTAAATGTACCACCATCAGTATACGCTGCTAGAAAACTTTTTGTAACTGCATCCTGTTCATCAACTGGATCTTGTAAATCAGTGATACGGTTGTTGGTTACAGAAACATTATTTGCTGCTTCAATAGTTAGCTTGTCTTCAGTTTTAATTGTATTTCTACTGTGGTTTATGTTTATTGCCAACTATCACTCCTCCTAGCACATGTAAGTATTTATTGTATTCATTTTAATAAAGATTTGCACGGTTTGATATAATTACCCATCCCGTATAAGTATACATTAACGTCACTGTCTGACCAATAGCGTTAAAGACAAAATAATTAAATCCTAGCGGAGTATCTGGTGTAACTTGAACAGGTGATGCTGAAATATCAGCAATTGCAACTATTACTTTTATTTGCCCATTGTATTCACCATTGCCAAGAGTGACAGTTGATGATGTTGTTAGATCAATATACGAGACACCTTGAATTGTTGAGACGCTGGTATTAATTGTTTCTTCATCTGAATCTAATACAATATTTCTAAAAAAACCATAATTCCACTCAGCAGTTGTTGATCCAACATTATATGTATTGGTAGTTGCAGGTAAAATATCACTGTTAATGTTTGCGTTTAGCGTTAAGCTGCCGCCGCCGTTACCAAGTGTAATAACGTCACCGTTAGCAACAAGCGTACCGCCTACGTATAAGTTTCCACCAAAATATCCACCGCCCACTACATTTAGTGCGCCGTCTCCATATATTGGGGTAACTAGGTTTATGTCTGAATTATCATCTATAGATAACTTGCCAGATAATGCTAAACCATTGGCAACTGATAAGCTGCCTAAAATATTTAATTCCCCATTGTCTGGATTAATAACTGATGACATGTTTTTCTCCGAAGTTTTTACATCTGTATTTATGCTGCCACAGTGGCGGGTTACTTTATGCGGGCTGAGATTACACCGTATTATGAGAGCCTTTGGTCATTACCGTTAGCCTTGCGAGCCACGTTCTACCTTTATCCACTAATATGCCTTTCAGCTATACTAGTATCTCTCAGTGCTGCCTTTTTTAGAGTCTGGCGTTTGACTCGTCGTATAATGCTATTCGTCCCTCAATCTTCCGTTTGCCTTGCGAGCAGTTCACAGTCGCTAAACCGTTACGTCTTCTTTCCGAACAACTACCTCCACCTTGCGAGTTTCAGTAGACCCAATTCACTTGCGTGTCAGGTGTTAAGCACCTTTCACATTATACCGGGACAGTCTTTCGCTTTTATATCAAAACAGGGATTGAACCTGTGCCGATTCCTTAGAAGGGAATTGCTCTACCGCTGAGCTATTTGCGAACCTACTAAGATGTGCTGTCCCAGTTGCACCATACCTTGTTAGATACAGTATACAACACATCTTCTGTCTTTCGTCTTGCGGACTACTCAACCTTACTTCACGACTCCAGGTCCTACCCTTTCACCGTTTGTAATGCTACATTGCCCTTGTTTGCGGACTCGGACTCTGTAACTACCAGTTGGTTTTTACTGTTCACCGTTTTGGCTATACGCTGTAGAACCGCCAAGTTCCTTATCGCTCACCGACTGGCTCTGCGACTATCCTTTCGGACAGCATATACGGTTTACCAGTTACCGCCCACCCACAGACGGAAGTTGCTTTCGGTTTTAAGGCCGAGTCAACTTTAACCCTGGCTTGTATAGATGAACCATTGCTGGCGCAGGTTTATAGGAAGCCCTGCTTTGGGAGTGTTACCACTCTTATTCTAATGACGCTATACCGCCAATCCCTCTAGCACAATGTGCTTTTGATTACATTGTAAACAGAAACACATTCGCTTTCGTTATGTTCTTAATATAGTATATGTGAGAGTGAAAGTCAATAGTTTTTTTCACTTTTTTTAAATTTTTTTCATAAAAAAAGCAGGGCCGAAGCCCTGCTTAAATTGGTTGCTACCGTTCCTATTATTGGAATGATAGTGCGCTGCCTAGAACACCGATCTTTGATAGGTAGTCTGCTGCGTTACCTAGTGATGATGCTTGGTTGTTTAGCTCAACATAGCCGTAACGTGTCATGAATGATACTGTTGGCTCGAATGTTGCTGGATCTAGAACTGTACCTGAGCTCATTAGAGGGATGTATGGGCAGTAGAATGCTGCTGCGTCCATTTCGCCATCGCCTTTGTAACCTACTAGGATGTCTGCATCGTCTGCTGCATACTGGTTTACAAACACTTTCATTGTGCCGTTTAGAGTACCAACGAACTTTGTATTTGTTGGTGCTTCGAATGGGCCTTCTGTTGTGCGAGCAAATGCTGATGTAGTTGCTGACTGTAGAACAGTTAGGATTGTTGGTGAAACTACTACGTAGTTACCTGCGCCACGACGTGTGCGTGATGCGATTAGGTTTGCTGAGCGGTTGATTAGAACTGCTAGAGCTGCGTGTTGGTCACCAACGAATGTTGCTTGACCTGATACGTTACCTTGGTCGTATGTATCTGTTGCTGTGCCTGCTAGAGCTAGTAGAGAAGCGATGATTTCCTGATCGATCTCTGCTGTGATCTCTTGTGCAAGTGCTTGCATGATTTCTGCTTCTACGTCTAGGCCGTGCATTGAGTTAGCATCTTGTGCTGCTTCGAATGTCCAACGTGCTGATAGCTTACGTGTTTTAGCTTCAACAGTTTGCTTTAGGACTTGGATTGACATACGGCGACCAGCTTCAGCTTCTAGAACTGATGTTGGTGCTGGTGCTGAACCACCAAAGCCTGAATAGCCTGCTGCGATTGCGAATGGTGATAGTGCTTCATCACCAGCGTTAACGCCTGCTGCTGTTTCTGAGTAACGTACACGTAGTGTGTGGATTTGGCCTACTGGGCCAGTCATTGGCTGAACACCAACAAGTTCGTTTGCAATAACAGTTGGCATAACACGACGGATTACTGGAAGGATAACTTTGTTTAGTGTTGCAATGTTTCCTGCCATTGTTGTGCCTGATAGTGCGGCTTCTGAAAGGTAGCTCTTTGTGTTCTCAAGAACTGTTTCCATTACTACCTTTTTGTTGCCTTTTAAACCATCAGTTAGGGCTTCTTTTGCTGCACCCCAGTTTTCAAATAGGTTTTGTGACATTTGGTATACTCCTTATTAATTGATACCAGCTAGTTTTTTAAGGTTAATAATTTCGGCTTCGCTTTCAGTATCCTGTGTGCGGGCCTTGTTACCTGTGATCTCAGTCTTCTGAGTCTCATTGATGATTTGCGCTTTTGGTGCTTTAACTGTTTCGTTAAGCACTGTTGGCAGATACTTGTTGTAAGCAGCCTGTAGTTTTACAGTAGCTACTGACTCAAGTAAGTTTGCCATCAAATCACGCTTATCTTTTGATAGAGGGCTTAGAAGTTCATCCATTTTTGCTTTACGTGCATTTGATTCTGCAATACGTGCTGCTTTTTTATGTTCTGCTTCAATTAGTGCCTCTTTTTCAGAAATTACACTTTGTGATTCAGCAAGTGCTGATTTCACTGATAGTAGTTCCTGTGATAGCTTAGAAATTTGTGTGCCTTCGGCTAGGTGTGAACTCATAAATTCAGCTGCAAATGTTTCGAATAGTTTGCGACCAAACATATTCTCTTTTGCAGTTTGAATGTCTTCTTTAAGTGTTGATAGCTCTGATGTTAGTGTTGATTCTACAATCTTAGCTAGTTTAGCACTTGCTTTTGAGACGAACTCACGTTTAGCTTCAGCAATCATTTCTTTACCTTCTTTCACCAGACGAACTTTTTCTGCAATAAGTTCTTTTTTGTCTTGGTGGAATTCGTTAAGTTCTGAAGTTAGTTGCTCCATTACGAAGTCTTCTAGCTTCTCGAAGTTTGATTCTTGAAGTTTACGATCTTCACGTAGTTCTGCGATTTCTCTTTTTAGAGTTTCCATTACGAACTGATCTAGAAGTGCAGCATGTTCTTTTAGCTTACGCTGATATTCAACTTTTGCTGAAACTGCTGCCTTTTTATCTTCAGCAAATTCTACTAGTTCTGCTTTAATTGTATCTGATAGCATTGCATCTAGTGCTTCCACCATTTGCTCTTTATCTGATTCATAACGATTTGCAAACTCTTCACGTAGTTCTGCTGTGATCTCTTCACGTGCTTCAGTTAGCTTGGAATTCCAAGCCTCTGAAAGTGTTGAACGTACTTCTTCACTTAAAACTTCTGAACTTAGGAGTTGTTCGATTGCATGAGCCATTATCTTCTCCTAATGTCTAGGTTGTTTATAAATTTAAGTACCTCTTCTTGCAGGTACTTTTGTGCGGCTTTATCGTGGTTAGTTGCTTTTGCAACGTCCATTAGAATATTTCCGCGCTTGCCATTCATGATAGCTTCGTATAGTGGGTCTGGATAAGCATCAGGTGCTGATGGGTTAGCCACGATATCAACAGTTTGAATATCAAACTCTGATACTAGACCGCTTTCATTGACGTTGCCGCTACCACGACTTGACACGCCAAGTTTTACTCCATTCTCCAATAATGTGCGACAAATGTTGCCCATTGGGGTTGGTAGTAACTTAAGGCGACCGTAACCATCTGCGCCGTTCATCCACATTTTTTCAATAACGTGACTTACACGGTCTAGGTTAACTTGTAGATCATCTGGATGATCTGCTTCGCCTAAAACTGAATAACCAGATTCGATTTTGCTTTGAACTGATTTAACTGCCTTTGCAATTTCTGATACTGGATAAACTCGTTGGTTTTGATTGCGTTTGTCACCCTGAACAAAGATACCCTCCATGAACAAGTTTTTACCGCCGCGGCCGTCTTCACGTGCCTCGGTTACGATACTTGCTTGATCAAATGTTAGGTGTTCTCTAAGTGGACGCATCTTTTATCTCTTTGCCTTTGGTGCTGCTGATAGACTTGCACCTTCGCCTGGGTGTTTGAAACCTGACATTGATGCTGCTTTTGGTGCTGAACGGCCTGCTTCTTTGCCGCCTGTGAAATCTACTGGGTCAGCTTTTGTATTGTTACCCTTGCCACTAAATGGATCCTCTAGGCCTTTGCTTACTGGTGATGCTTTACTGTCATCGCCAGCTGGCATGTCTACAGGGTGGATAGCTTTGTCTTTGCCAACTTTGTGTAGTTCAGCTGATTCTTCTAGTTCTTCAGCTTCTTCTTCTAGTTCTTCTTCGTCAGCTTCAAAAGTAAATTCTTCTTCAACTTCTTCTTCGTCGTCGCCCATGTCCATGTCATCCATGTCGTCCATGTCGTCGTCCATGTCGTCGCCCATTAGCTTTGCAAATTCTGCTTTTAGGTCAGCTAGCGCATCTTCAACACTCATCATAGCATCTTCAACACCGCCTTCGCCGCCTTCTGCGTCGAAACCGTCATCTGCTGCTAGTTCCATGTCTGCGTCTAGTTCGCCTTCATCTTCATCTTCAGCTTCACCGAATGCTTCTTCAGCTTCGATTTCTTCGTCTGCTGTTTCAATGTCGTTTAGGAAGTCATCTGATTCTTCATCGCCAAATGCTTCTTCTAATTCTTCTTCTGCGATGTCATCTTCAACGATTTCATCTTGCTCAACAAGATCACTCCAGATCTCGCGAGCTTTTTCAACAAAAGCCTCATGTAGTAGATCTTCAGCTGATGCTGAATCACCGTTCACTAGGCTTTCAATGATCTTTGTATAACGATCTTGAGCTCTCATTGTTAAATCTCCTTTTCTATATAGGTGTAGGTTATAACATTATTATTTAAGACACTTTGGTTCAGACCATAACGAAATGCGGTTAAAACCGCGATTTTGATATAGTCTTAAAATTTATTTATAAAATAAGCGTTTTATTCAGCGTCTCCAGGACTATACATATCCTTAAATTGCTCTACTTCTCGCTGATGTTCAGCACGTTTCATTTCACGACTATTGCGCATTTTATTAATATGCTTTAGCGTTAAACGTGGGCGGCGAGTGTCATCAATTTTCCAAGTGCCATACTCGTCATCTTCTGCTTTACGTGTTCCGTTATCTACTTCTTTAAATCTCATTTTCTGCTCCCCCTGTGGTGCCGCCAAGTGGTGATTCACCGCCTGCTTCAATATCTAAATCTCCGCCTAGGTCCTCGCCCTCTTCGCCAGTATCAAATTCTGTTGGTTCAAACCCTTCAACATCACCGGCGCGGACACCTAGCCCACCTAGTTCACCTTTGGCATCAAACCCGTCTGATCCTTCGTGATCTCCACTTTCTTCACGCCACATGCGCTCGTTTTCTTTAATCTCATCTTCGTTCAAGCCCAAGTACTTGCTGAATAGGAATCTACGGCTTAGATAACTTACGCCTTCTAAGCTACCAAATACACTGGCACGTGCTGCTTCAATTTCAATCTCACGGTACTGACTAAAGCTCTGTGGCTCAGTAAAGTGTAAGTCAAAAAGACTACTTGGAATTTCAATACCTTTGTGTTTAAGGAAACGTTTAAATTCTTTATCTAAACTTGGCTGTAGAACTAACTGTAGTCGCTCACAATATTTACTGAAACGGAATTCCTGAATAAGTGCCGTTCCTACTTTACCGTCTTGATATGTTGCCGTACCATCCTCTGGACCTGTTGGTAGATAGCTACTTGGAATACGTAAACCACGCATTAGTTTGTTGTTGAAATACTTTAGGTCGTCAATCTCACCCAAGTTGTCGCCGCCTGGCAACACTTCAACTTTACTACCACGCCCTTCTGCGGTTTGAGCGAAGAAATAGTCTTCCATAATACTTAATGGGTTGTATGCTGCATCAATAATATTTGTGCCACCGCCTGTTTTATTTGGAATACGTGTCTGGTGTACTTCGTTCTTAACACGCTCAACAAAACCCATTGCTTTGTGTGCTGGCATGTTACCAACGTCAATGTAGAACACACGGCGCTCTGGCGCACGTTGAACACGATAGATAATAATACTATCTTCCAGTAGTTCCTTTTGCTTGTATACTTTAAAAATGCTGTCTAAGATACTATTGCCAAATGGCCAGTTAGCACTCATACCATCTGTTAGTGCAATGTGTACAACGTGTGCTGCGTCAACTGCATACTCAGTATTGTTTGAACTATAGCCGCCCTGATAAACACCTGATTGTGCTGACAGTGCTGTAGTAAATGACGTTGAACCTGCACCAGCCATGTTGTTTAGCTTTTTAGTATCAGTAGTAACTAAATCTGTTAAATTTAGGTTGATATTTTTTATCATATACTGATCAATTTCTTTGCCTTTGCTCTCGTTGACAATGGCTTTGCTCACATCAGCTGGATCAACCCAGATTAGTTTATATGTCTCTGGATCACGAATAAACAACTGATCGCCGTATTTGATAGATGAACGGAATACCCCAAACATTCTGCGTTCCCAATCATTAATATTGCACCACTGATTCAATGCTGTAGTGATAGCATTTACTTCGCTTTCAGTTGCATCATCCTTGTAATGTATTTCAAAAGGCAGGCGGGTGTCTGGATTTGTTTGTGTGGCAAATTCAGCGATAGTATCCAGTGCTGCGTTAATCTCACTGTCCATATCCATTTGGTCATACTGTGTATAACGCTCAACACGATTAGGCTGCCCGGAGTAAACCTCAGGCAACCAGCTTTGCCATCTATTTGCTCTAGCACGAATTCCATTGCTAGGCTCGTATTTTGTAAAATGCTTTTTCCAGCTCATCAGGGGTATACCTTTAATTATAGTGTATTTAGCAAAAAAATAATTATGATCTCAGTGGATCATTCAGTCTGCCATAATGCTTGACAACATCTTCCAATTGTCTTAATGTGTTTAAATAGTTGTTTTTAATGGCGGCGGCTTCTTCCAATGCAGACTTTAGTCCACTGTTATTTGTGTTTCTACCAGTTGTGCTAGTTGATTCTGGATATTCAAGTCTACTAAGTGTTCTATTAACTCTTGGAGTTACATCTACTGAATTACTAATGTTTAGAGTATTTGATTTAGTAGAATCAATATTATTTACTGGAGACATTATCTGCCCCGAATTTAACGAACCAAGTGCTGCGGTCGCTTGTCCTATTGCTGCTATCATTGGCGCCATATTGAACATGCCCATTGAATCATCGTTAGAGAAAATACGACCCGCTGTTTGTGGTACAAATAATTCACCCATGCCACCAGGACGATTTTCACCAACAATATAAGGGGTATTAGCGGAAACATTACCACCAGAGAATTGACCTTCAGGCATATACATATATTGTCCAATATCGGCTAGCTGTTCTGGAAGTCGGTAAACCTTTTGGTTTAAAATAGGATGTATTGCAACTTCAAGAATTGATGTGTCATACCCATGATCATCAAGTAGATTTTGATCATATGGAACAGGCTGCATACTATTATATTCTGATCTTATGCCTTGTAAATCTGCGCCCAAGTTGCTGTATGCTACTACTTGCATCATATTTTCTACTCTACTTGTATAATCAGATTGTGATAAAGGAGTAGCAATAGGCACTGAATGTTCTTCTCTATCTTTAAACCAATCAACAGCATCAAGCATAACACTAGCTAATGTTTCAGAAACATTTGCAAGATCATCTAGTGGAAACGTAATACGTTCTTGTAGTTTCATAAATGATTCTGTAATTTTGTTCATTGCCACTGTTGCTGGTCCTGAAGCTGCAAGGGCGGCTTGTGATTCTCTAATCTTTGCTTCTAGTTCAGATCCAGAAGCATCAATAAGATTTCTAAATTGTGTGGATACTTGTAAAGAGCCTGCACTAATAGCCATTATGCTTTCCAAGTACGGGTTGCTTGCGTCTGCTGATAGACGTGCTAGATCAACACCGGTGTCTTGTAAATCTGCGTAAGATTTTAAAATAAAGTTTAGTATATTACCACCAGCTACTTTACCAGTTCGAACGGCTTGATTGATGCCGTCTATGAAACTACTATCCATAGAATCAAAGGCACCAAGTAAGTCTGGGTTTGTTGCCATTAATACGCCTCTAACATCAAAATCTTCTATATTTTCAGCACTTCTAAAGGCTTCTCTACTGATAGCGTCCATTAGCTGCTGCCCAGGAGCGCCCATTTCTTCTCCTGCCATGGCAAATTGTGTTACTAGAGATTCAAAGAGATCTGCTTGTTGTACACTGCCTGATTCTCGCATTATTTTTAGTGCTGCGGCGGTTTCAGGATCACTGATTGATGCCATACGTTTCTGCAGAATTTCATCTCTGCTTTGTCCAGTTAATGATGCTAACGCTGTTGTTTCTAACATTAGTGTTTTGTAACTGTTTGCTAACGGTTCTTGAGCACCTATAGTATCTCTGTTTAGTCTACCAGTTAGACGTGCTATGTTAATATACTCAGCAAATGATCTTGCCATTTGCTCACTACTTAAACCAAAATCACCTATTACGTCACTTGAATCATTTAAATCGTTAAAGAATTGTAAGAATGTATCAGTACCACTAGAGACACCATGTCCTAGTGCTTGTATACCAGCACCATATTCAGAAACAATTTTACTCATCTGTGTATATGAAATACCAGCTTCTATTGATCTCTGATATAAATTATGGTAGGCACGTGATCCTTCAAAGAAAATAGCACCAGAATTAATCATTGTTCGCTGTGCTTCTTCAAACTGTTCTAATTTTGCTACGTTAAAACCTAAAAGTGCCGCTGCTACATCACCACCTAGGTCGGCGGCAGAACTGCTAAGTTTTCCAAATGTTGACTTTAAAAACGCTGCGCCACGCTCAGAGCCGCCTACTAATTCACCTATTCCTTTGCCTAATCCACTTGCTGCTGACTTAGATAGATCTAGGAAAGTTGACAATGGTTTTTCAGTGTTGTTTAATTTATCTATTAAACCAGCAGTGCTGCTAGCTAAACCTTTAACAAATCGTTCACGGCTTTTTTCTTCCGCTTTAGCAGTGTCTCTCTGGTTTTTAACAATTCTATCAACCGCGTCTTTAAATGTTTTTTCTGCCGAAGATGTATCGAGATTTATTTTATAAACTTCTTCAACTAGCTTTTTATCTAAACTATAATTTAGTCCAAGCTGTGCCGCCAGCATCTCCATAGTGCCTTCACTGGCCCATGCTGGAACGGGCACTGTTGTGCCGTCTGGTAGTGTTATATTATAAACGTCTTTACCTGCCATTATCTCGTTAATTCCAGAGTGCTGTTCTGTCTTCTAATTTCTTCAACAAGTTTAAGAGCTTCCTCAACTATTGCTGGGTTGGTCACTGTTAATTCTCTTATTACATTATCGATATCTTCCTCAGTATTTATTGTATCAGAATCACCAGTATTTTTTGGAGTACCGTCTGTATTGTGTGTAGCACCATATTGTCTATCCCACGTGCTTTGTGCGCTGCGAGGACTACTCCAAGGGCGAGATGGAACAGTTTCTGTTGGAGTTAAAGTAGGAGTAGTGTTAGATGGAGTAATTGTTTCCGCTGTTACTAGACTTCTACTCGCTGCATAATCTGCACGTGCTGCCTGTAACGCTGTAGCAACTTCTTGAACACTGTGACTAGCACGGTTTCCGCTGCCGTAGTAACTCATACCTGTTCTTGGATCTGGAGCACTGGCCCATTCCATAGCAAAGTCCAGCATCGCTGCTTCTAGATTGTCACTCTCACCTCTGATATATGCTGAAAGATTCCTACGTTTGGTATAGCCATCTTCTGCACCCACTAGAAGAAGTGTGCCAAGTTTGTCTTGATTTTCAGGAGTAAACTTATCTGTAAGTTTTAATCCACTGTGTGGCCAGATTTCTTGCATTGTTTCAGGTATGATCTGATAACGTCCTACTGCGAATAATCTATTTGGATTAGCAGCGTCACCAATGCTTTGCAGCATGAATATTTCGGCAAACGTCATATCAGTCAATGATTTGCCATTTCTTATAGTATTCATAGTGCTTCCAACAATAGTATTGTTTATTGTTCCGCGGTTAGAAGCCGCGTAACTTCCTTCACCTTTACCAATAAATGCTAGAATACCACCTTCACGCTGTAGCGCCTGTATTTCTTCAGCAGTTGAATCGTGTATTTCTAATGGTACAAAACCAGTACCAGTGTAACTATATCCAGATCTACGTGCATAGTCTTCCATAAATGCCTGTGCTTCAGCAGGAGTCATTCCTTCTATCTGTTCCATAACAGAACGTCTTCTTATACTTTCTTGTGTGGCTGCGCTTCTACTTGTTTCATTTCTCTGTTCAACTACTCTTGATATATCAGTTATTTCTTCATCACTCATGCCGGCTAGATAACCAAATAGAGACGTTAGTTTAGAGAAGGCAGTGTTAATATTACCAATACTAGGCGTCATTGAGTCATGGATCTCCAACAACGCAGTTCTCATGTTATCCATTGCTATAACGGCATCATCAGCGCCGCCTGTTATAGTTTCAGCAATTGTTTCAATTCCAGCAGTTAGTTCAGCCCCGCTTGCTTTTATGAATGCATCTGGTACCACTTGTGCCATTGCTTGAATTTGCACAGCCCCTTCGTTTTCTGGGGTATAAGTTTCCAGTGGCGGAACATTTTGTATTGCAATTATAAGTTTTTGCCAGTCTGTTGTTAACTGGTCAGGGCTTGTATAAGAACCAGTAATACTGGTTGTAAATATTTCTGAAACCATGTTAGCAATTTCAGGACCAAGAATTTGGAATTGCCTAAATATTTCTGATGAGATATTATCTATAGCAGATTCATTAATATTAACGTCCATTTGCGCACGAGTTAAACCATCAAGTAGGCCTTTACTGACATCTTCACCTAGCATAGGTAAAAGCATAGATAATTGTCCAAACGAAGTTCTTGCTCGTTCAGTTGCACCTTCTCCATATGTTTCTGACATATATTGTGCATTTTTATTAAAAGCAATAATGGCATCTGAATCAGACAATGCTGTTCTTCTCATATCCAACAAATTGTCTCTCTGTTGTCCAGTTAATTCAGCATAGCGGGTTGCTAACGCCGCGCTTGTCTGAAAGCCTTTGCTTATTCTTAGCTTGGCAGTCTCATTTAATTCTGTTATCTCATTTAAACTGTTAAGTAATGTTGCTTCTTCAGCAAGTCTAACCATCAACTCCTTGCCGCGATATCCAAAACGTCCTAGACTATCATTCTTACTGTAAGATTCTACAAAGTCAGAAAAATTAGTGAATCCACTTACTGAATCATTAGCTAAACTTGATATAGTTTTTCCATAATTTCCCAACAATGTCATTGCTTCAGCTTGGCCCAAGCCTATGCCGGCAAAATTATCACGCAGTGTTCTGTATATTGATTGATCAGTGGCAATTAACCCATAGTCAATCATTATTCTAGCAGTTTTTTCTTGATCTTTGGCAAAATTTAGCATAATTTTAAGAAGCGTAGCTGACCCCGCAAGACCTAATGCAGCTAAATCTATGCCACGTAATGCCCCGCCTAAACCTCTTATTTTTCTTGTGCCATCAGCAGCGGCATCAGTTACATCACGTGCTGACCATGCTATTTCCTCAATTGCACCAGCAAATCCTCCAATTGGATCTGCACTGCTTACTAGTTTATCTAAAAGACTGTTGGTTCTGGCTGATAGTTTTTTTGCAGCTATTAAACTTTTATTTTCCTTAAATGCTGCTAATACTTCATTTGCAAGTTTATCCGGATTCAGATCTTCTCCTGTTTTTAATTTGGATATAGCTTGTGTTATAAGAATATTACTAGCGCCTTGAATTTTAACTGCTTCAATTAAAACAGCGTCCAATGCCCAGGGATATATTTTAAAAATAGTATTAATTTGATTTTCTAAACTCATGATACTGCCCCCGCTGTTATATCATAATTTTGGACAATCATTGCAATAGCAAGCATTCTTGCCGCAGTTATTTCACTGTTATCTAATTCAGCTTGCATGAGCTCGCGTAGTTCAGGTGTCAAGCTGATATGATCTTCGTCATCCGTTGTGTCTACTTCACTATCATCAATATTTCCTGCGGGACGGTCTATAATATTTGCTCCAAAGCCCAGCGGGGTAATATCAATTCCAGCATCACTAAATGTTTTTAAAAGATTGTTATCTAGTCCCTGTATTCTATTAAATTCTGACAGTCGGGCGCCAGTCAGTGTTCTAATATTTCCCTGCTCGTCAAAAAATAATTCATCAAGTTGTGTAGAATATTCCATGTGCTGACGGAACGCTGCCATAATCTGATCATCAGTATAAGTTGGTTCTTCGCCAATTTGATTTATTCTCAGTGTTGTATCATCTAAGGATCGTGTACCTACTTGTGTATTAGCATAAACGTCTGCTAGGAAGCCACCTGTGCCTTCGGCACCCCACGTTGCCTCAGCACCAAAGCCAACGTGCATAGTTTGTGTTCCCATATATCCTTCACCAGCACCAATACCAGTTGCTCCCAATTGTCTAGCAATAGCTGCAAAATTTGAGAATACTGCGTGGCCCTCAGATGTACTAAAATCATAGTTTTGATTTGTCTGGGGATTTACTAAATTCAAATCAGCGGCGCCGCCGGCGTCATGTCGTGTAGAACCTTTGCGTACAGCGACTCCGTTTAGATAATATGTAGGACTGTCACCACTTGTGTTTGTTTTAGTTCCTGTTGCCGCTTGATAGTCAGCCATTGACATTTGCCCGCCACTGGTAACTCTAACATCAACACCTACTTCTGCGGCCGCGGCCTGTAATATATTCATTAGATCTTGGTTAATAGGACCTTTTCTTACAGTTGTACCACTTTGTGCTTCAATAACATTACCACCCATACCTTCTGGTGTTGCACGGCGCATTGCTGGTATTTGTCCGGTTGTATATGCTCCGCCACTTCCTCCTTGCGCACCAGAAGTTGATAAATCACTTGCTTCTACTGGAGGCACTAGTGCGCCAGTTTCAGCTGATCCGCCTCTACTTAATCCACGCGGACCATTCCTGCGTGACGGTCCTGATGTAGTTGAAATATAACTGTCTCCGCCAGGTTCGCCAAATCCAAATGTTCCGCTGAATATGTTAGTAAGCCACTCTGCTATATTTGAAAAATAAGTTATGGCACGTGCAGAGTTTTCATAATTTGGTTCCATCACGTCAATTAATTCTCTGAATGCAATCCTTAGATTGTCCATTGCGTCAATTGAGGAGTCTGCTGCTTCAGAATAAAAACTAGATGCACGTTGTAATGATTCAAATTCTGTTCTAGTGGCTGTTAAATAATTTTCTGGTGCAATTTGCGCTCTGGCTTGTAGATCTCTAGCTAATTTCAGTTCAGGCGTGTCTATTTGTGTATCTATTACTGGTGTTTCTTTAACAGTGAATGTAAAGTCTCTCAGTCTAGCAAATAGTTCACCGCCCTTTAGTGATCCTGTTATACCATCCTGCATCATTGATATAAATTGTGTTCGTGCATCATCACCCAATAGAATTAGAGCATTACTTAACTCTCCAGACATATTGTTTAAAAAGTTTGTATCAAAAGGGAAATCATATAACGCACGATTCATTGTATCAGAAACAAGATTGGCAAAATCATTTCCAAACAGAGATGTTAGCTGTGTTTTTAATTCTTCATTAAATTGGTATACATTATCTTTTGCATTTTCGCCAAAACGTTCTGTCAGCATTGCTGACGCTTTGCCCATAGCTAAACGAAAGTCTATATCGTCATTGGCTTCTTTTCTTATATTGTTAACTGAACTACGCTGTACACCCATTAATTCAGCTATAGCATATGTGTATTCAGAACTTCTTTTAAATCTTGCCAATAATTTAGACGATGACGACAAATTAACCATGTCTATAGATCCAGCACGAAACATCATTTCTGCTTCTTCACTCAGTCGTCTCATCAATTCACTATTTGAATATCCGTAATCATTAATAATGCTATCGTTATTGTGTATAGTTCCTGTTAATGCTACTAGACTTGATATTGAATCATAAGTGCCAGATCTCATATTTGCATAGAGCGGCATAAACTCCTTGTACAATGTCGTTGTTTCTTCTAAACTTAATCCAATATCAGCAACCGTGTCTCTCAGCTGAGTATACAATTTTAAATCGCCAACCACCAATCCGTAGTTTATCATACTTCTGACAGTTTGTTCCTGTGCGGTTAAAATTTTACCGTAGATACCCATAACGCCTGCTACTGTCGCTATGCTACTAGTTGCTGCGTCACCAACCCAACCTAGAGCTTTCCAACCACCTGGCAGGCGTTTTGCTGCATCCATGACGGGATCAACTGCTTTATCAAGAAAACCCGCCCCCATTTCTATTAAATCTGAAACGCCGCCCAGCGGATCATTATCACGTGATAAAGATTCAATAACGGATAATGAAGTTTCTTTAGCCGTCTTTATTCCTTTAAGGTTATCAGTTGTCTTTTTAACCTTTGACAACTCTTTATTTCGTTTGGTGTGGTTTTTGTTGAGTGTATCTATGGCACGTTTAATTAAATTATTATCTGCTCTGACATGTGAAAGTGCTTGGGACAGAGTTTTTTCTGTGACCCATGGATATTTTGAGTTAATTTTGCTTAATTCATGTCCAATATCCACAATTAACAGCCCTTTTAACTAGCATAAATACATTATAATGCAAATACTCATAGTATTTATTTGGAGAAAACCCCTATGACAAACCCCTTAGTACAGGCTTATAGAAAGCCTTCGCTATATGTCACACTGCCAAGTGGTGGAAAATATTACGATCCTAAACCAAAACTAAGTGTTGATGGAGACTTAGCAATCTACCCAATGACTGCTAGAGATGAACTTATCACAAAAACACCTGACGCACTGTTTAATGGTGAGGCAACTGTTTCTATTATTCGCAGTTGTTGTCCAGATATCCCAAATCCAGCACAGACACCAGTTAATGATCTTTTGGTTATTTTACTAGGTATTAGACAGGCAACATATGGAAAAGAAATCAGTGTTGATATCAATTGCCCAGCGTGTAATGAAATGAATATGATGATGGCTGATGCAAACCGTATTTTGGCTTCAGCAAAATCAACAACACTAAGTGATAAGATTAATATGGATAATGGTTTTGTTATTCATGTTAAACCTTATAACTTGGAAGATCGTACCATCTTACAAATCCAACAAATCAAACAGAAAAAAATGATTGAAGGTTTGGTTCGCGAAGGCGTAAGCGACGAAGATCGTACCAAAATTTTTGGACAAACTTTTGTTGAATTAGCTGAACTAACAGTTGACCTTATTGCTAACTCAATATATGCAGTAAAGGCTCCTGAATCTGAAGAGATTACTGATCGTGAAATAATCAAGGAATGGTTGCAGAGTATTACTAAAAAGGATTACGATCAGATTAAAGATTTGGTTGAGAAACTTTCTGATCCCTCACTTGATACTTCTTTTAATGCATCTTGTCAGCACTGTGGACATAACTGGAAAACAGACATTGATCTTGATATAGCAAATTTTTTCGTAGGCTGATATCCACTAGTCAGCCTACACAAATCGAAAAAATATTAGAGCGCTACAATAAAGATCATGATAATACAGAAAAAAGTTATATAGATCTAATCTTACATAGTGGTGGCGCAATCAGCTATCAGGATGTCATGACTATGCCAGTTCCTGCTATACAGCGAATGTTTGAAAGCATTAATAAACGTATAGAAGATCAGAATCAGGCAGTGCAGAAAGCACGTAAGTCAAGATGATTTATCTTGACCAGTAATAGCTTTATAATATTCAGCTGGCCAACTCTCATAATATTTTGTATTATGCAGTTGTGACCTTTTCTCCATTATATCACCTTTAAGCTGAATAAAAACACAGTTGGTGAAATTTTTAGCAAAGTATCCACTTAGTGGGGTGCTTGTAAAATACAACAAGTCACTATTTAATTCTGAAAGATATTCACAATAACGTTCGGCAGTACTAACTGCATCAGTATTATCGCCTAACCAAGCAATGCCTATTTCATATTTTTCTTTATTAAATTTGGTTAGATCTGAAATATTATCACGCACATCAATAAATTGTATTGCGTTATTAAGTCTAGCATGTCTTGCATACGGGCATATAGGGAAACCATCGAATTTTTTTGCTTCGATAATTTCTTCAGACCATTTTAGAAAGGCCTGACAGAACTCTTCAAATGTCATTGGGATTATCTTTCTATCAGTCATAATTATCACCAAAAGTAATATTATGCTAAAGATATTTATTAATCATATCAATTGCTCTTCGAGCAATTTCAACTTCATTAATCTTCGATTAATTTGTTGAATGTTTATAAATCTTTAATACTGATCACATATCATATCTAACGTTATAATACTTTAATCTTATATTATATTCTTCCCGCTGAGTATTCATTCACACTAAGCCCGATACAGGCCAAAGTGTGAATGAAATTTGTAAGTTAGGAAAATTTCCCATGCCTCGCAAACGCCCACATTACCATAACATAACCTTACTACAGGGAGAGGCGGTTGAGCTGTACCTCCTATTACGATGCGTCTAAACAGCGCAGGACCACCGGATGCCATGGTATCAGCATATCCAGTTACCCTCAAGATATTAGTGTCAATAGAGCTTGATCTTTTAAAAACCATTACGACAACAGAAGCAGTGTGCTTAAGGCGTCCCTGACGTCACCAGGGATAGTCTGTTGAAGCGGTTAACTAGATAAACCATTTGCATACCGTCTCACATCAGAACGGATTCGCGGCACTGATTACTGGCGTGCCAACCTTATGTCTAGTTTGTAGTAGCCTTTAATAGTATTGTGTGGGGGATTGTGTTGGCAGATATTAGCCTTAGTCAGTGCCTTTGGTGGCCATAGTTTCTATGGCATCTGTATTGATTTTTGTAGCCTTAAAGTCTTCCCAGAATGTAATTGTCCAGTGGCCATGATTTTCGCTTTGATATGTAATGTGCCTGTCTAAGAAAAATTTTGTTTTGTGCCGTTTAGGAAATGCCAAATATATGCCTTTGCGATCAAACTTCATAAAAAGTAGATCAATATCTCTGTTGTCATGTGCGTCTAGTGTTTGTTCGAGCCAGGATTCAAGTAATGGAATTGCTTTGTTTTGTAGTAGATGATGGAAGGGGAAATCCTTATAATTTTTACACTCACAGTTGAAGTGCTTCCAGTGATCAGGTGGAATGATGTCCCCTTTAAATGCCTTGATTTGATTTTCCGTAAGTGTACTCTTACGTGCAGCATTGACGCCGCCGACAAACGCTCCACTATGTGGAACACGTTCAAAATTGTCACCGTATATTTTGCCTAGGATTTTGCAAACATCACGTTCAAATCCTTTGCCTTTGTTTTTACTTTTAGATGTCATATTACCATTTCTTATTATAGTTCTCTGTATAATTTCCTGGTATGTCTAAAGTAATACTGTATCTTATACTATCAGAAGTATTAATTGGACCATGTGGTACGTCAACCTTTGTTAACGTAGGCCCAGTATATGTGTGTCTGTATTCAATATCATTAGCGGGTTTGAATATTATCTCGCCTTTATTACGCCCTATAGGTATAATTATAGCAGAAGTTCTGCCCTTGTCAATATGTAATGTTGATATATATCCAGGATTACACTTAGTTATATAACTCTTTTCCAAATTAAATTCAATATTTTGATTCTGTATCTCTAGTAATGTCTTGGGAAATCTATGTAACTTTCCCACAAAAAAATTAGAATTGCTTTTATCACGTATAAATTCAAAACCATCGTTTTCTGTTGCTACTGTGCTTATCCAGACAGAGTTTGCTGCGTTAGATATTTCATCATAGCACAACTCTTCATCAATTTTAAAATTTAATTCTTTAATAAATGATTCTTTAGTCATAGTTCTAGATTCCTAGCTAATGTTTCGGGATCAGATAAAATTCCTGATAAGTTTACATTTATTGTAATTCTATCTTCTGGACCTTCATTCCATACACTATGATATTTTCCAGTGTCAATGAAATACCAATTACCATCTGCAGGTATCTGGAATTTTTCACCAGCTATTTCATAGTATGCGTTCTCTCCTCCTGATATTGTAGCATGAAGTCTTATGCCTTTATAATAAGGAAAGTCAACGTGGCTGGCTAAAAATCCTTTATTTTTTAATTCTAGTATACTTGCTTTTGATATACTACTTCTAAATTTAGAAAAA
>OBMK010000514.1_pt1 | contig 37281 bp, 63 predicted proteins | sample 1539081 | NCBI WGS metagenome assembly OBMK01 (sample SAMEA3355528, study PRJEB22509) | marine metagenome | biome: marine; feature: river plume; material: water | place: USA | collected 2010-08-07 | depth 0.5 m | reverse complement strand
ATTAGCCAAGATGAGTTACCAATATTCCTGCTTCTTTAAACATAGGTGCTGATTGCTCGTTCCACAAGTCAACCCATTTTTCAGGAGTATCATATGTTGCTTCGCGTATTACAACCCTGCGAATACCTGATTGAATAATTAGCTTAGTACAGTCAGGGCATACTGGCAATCCGTGGACATATATTGTTGCGTCTTTTAGAGAAACGCCAGAATACAGAGCATTCATTAAAGCGTTAGTTTCTGCATGGACAATCCGTGGATATTTTTCATCTCGGTCTTCTAAACGCTCAACGCTATCTTCAATACCTTTTGGAAAACCATTATAACCAGTAGCGAGTATACGTCGTTCATCGTTTACTGCAACGGCTCCAATTTTGCTTGAAGGATCTTTACTCCAGCTTGAAATTGTTTTAGCCAATTCCATAAAACGGTTATCCCATTTTAATTCACGTGTGTCTTCTTCGCGGCTGCGTCGCCGCATATAATCATCATAGCGTTCTTGCATAATATAAAACCTTTAGTTTTTAGTCGGTTACTTCTTCAACACTTATAACGCGTGTAACAGGAACTCCAAGTACGTGCCATACATTTTTTTCACAATCCCATACACCAATTCTATATTCAGTCGCGACTGGTGGATTTGTACGACGACTTTCTTCAGGAATAAGATCCTGTTTCAAAGTAACGATTGCAGTCACTGTTGTCGAAGGAGTTTCTGATGTTGTTTTAGAGCTTTTGTTCCACGTTACACGGAACTTTCCTTCTTGGAGTTTAGCTTTTAGCCTAGGTTTTGTCCACATTGTTGTTTCCTAACATAATAGTTTTGTCTTCCATTTGCTCTTTAAAATCAACAACCTTTTCTTTTTCAATCATATCAATGATTAGTGTTGTGATATCAAGATCCTTTTTGAGGAAGAACATTTTGTTTTGTATTTTTTCAAGTTGCTTTTGATAATATTCAATTTCTTTTTCTTTACGAAGCCGGGTCTCAATAATATCAGATATAAGAATTAGTTTACTCATGTTATTTATACTCACGTGTTTGTTTGCAATCAATCATTGCTTGCTTCTGCAATCCTTTCTATATTATTACCTAATATAACATTAAACTCTTCATCTGTCAACTTATATTTTAAGCCTTCAGATAATGCTCTACTAAAACTGGCAGTGACATTGTCGTTTAATCCAAGTTTGTTACATGCTTCGTTTGTGCTGTATCCTCCACTCAAAAACACAACACGTTCTACATTATGAAACACTGTAAGGTTATGATATAGATTTGGTACTTCTGGTGGTGTTAGTTTGAGAATACATTTACCTGGGAACTCATCCAAGAACTCTTGTAAATGATACATAAGAGCATCTTCGACTTCGCCTTTGATAGGATGGTCAATAGGTACTTCAGGTTCAATGATTGGTACAAGTCCATACTCGCAAATAGTGTGAGCAAGTGTAAACTGTTGTTTAAGTACAGGATGGACCATACCTGCGCTGTGTACAATGCTACGCATCTTGGTGCCATAAATTTTAGGCCCGATGCCATTTGTAGCCCACTCCAACATCTGCTTTACTGGAAACTGTTTGAGTGTGCCATCTTCATTAACTCCACTGTCAATCTTTAGGAACGTGTCAATACCTTTTTCATCAAGGATATTAACCATACCTCGTGTTACTGTGTCTTGATAGAGGATTGCCGCCCAGATGTTACTGTCATTAAAGCCTGGTGAGTTAACCATACGCAAACGCATTTCGTGTACACGTTCCATTTTGTTATCTTCTGTGTATTCACGTCCGTAACGTTCTAGTACGCCACCTGTGCTTCCACCACTGTGATCCATTGCCGCAATAAATCGACTCATTCCATATTCTCTTCCATTGTGCTTTTTAATGTAGCCAAGACGTTTTCAAGTTTGGTCAACATATCAGTACGTACACAAACTATTTGAACTGGTCGGTGTACTCTACCTTCGTCAGTTTCTTCAGTGGCGTCAAGCAGATTAAACAGTTCTTTAATACTATCTTCCAAGGCAGCTAACTTCTTCTCACTAGATAAGGCTCTTTCAGCCCATTCTTCTTTAGAGGCGGCTTCGATCTTATAGCTCATTTAACTAGACCAAAGTGTCTTTGATATACGTGCAAATTCATTACCTGCCACGTAAGCATACCCTTTTCAATACGATCATTAACGCCATAAGTATCAGCGCAATCATTCCAATCTTTTACAAACTTATCCATCAAGTATTGAGCCCACGCATAATCGTTTTTATAACCAAACACGACATCGTTTGACCGCATTTGAGATACCATTTGTAAAAGACCATCACGGATATAAAATGTTTGTGCATTAGTACAAATAAAGTCAGACTTACCGCCTTCATCAAACTCAACCCAGATAGATGGACGATTGTAAACCATTTGAGCACGACGGCTATCAGGGTTCTTTTGCAATTCGTCAAAAGCTTTCTTGTATTGATTGTGATACTTATTTGCAAAAACAAGATGGCCATAGTTAGAATTAATATTGCCATGCGGGTCAGCGGCGTATTCCCACGCTGCAGGTGGATTTTTATCAGGACCATGAATATCATTAATGTTTGTAGATTGGCTTTCATACCAAGCTATTTCTTTATCAATATATTCTGTACTAGGTGTACCAAAGATTGCTGGCTCTGTTGCAATAAAGTTTGCACCAATCAATTCAATAGTCTTTTGACCTGTCTTGTCAATTGTAAACGCTTCATCAGCCAACTCACCTTTAAAGAATTCACGGATATCGTGTACGCTATCAACTCTCATTACGAACTCCATCTAAAAATTTTGCAACGGTATCATATGTGTTACCCACTCCACCGTTCTTTGTTATATTTATGCTCAGCTTATGTTTACAGCTTGACTCGTTGAACGCAGTAGTAAACGCGTTACGACTATATAAGAAATCTTCTTTACTTTGTTCAAGACTCTCGCCATCATCACGAGACATAATACCCTCAGTAGTATCAGTCAACAAAACTAATGCAGCGTTTTTGTATCCGCTGAGAAACCTTCGGTCCAATTCATAAATGTCTTTACCGTCTGCAGCACGATACTTTTCGCCATAGACGATTGCACCGAGATGGAAACGGTCAAAGATAATATCATAATTCATTTGATTTACGAGTCGTTTAGACGCAATGAACAAAGACTCATAATGTTCTTTTTCCCAACCATTAGGATCTTTAAAGTCAGGAGGAGACGATGAATGGTGAGCCATTATGTTTGGATTTTTAAAATATTTTTTACGTAGGTTTTGCACCAATGTGGATTTGCCACAGCGATCCATACCTTCAATGATTAGTAGCATTTATACCTTCCTATGATAATTGGTTTGAGAACATAAGTTGATTGCTTTTAGATTCAGTTAAGTATTGTGCAGTCAAGTTTTTTTCAACCGAGAGGGCTGTCTCAATTTCAGTTTCAATTATATCACTATTTAGCGGATTTGTAAAGGATATTTTTTCACGAGGAGTGTGAATGGCGTATATGTGAATAGTATCTTCACCAAGCTCTTTCATTACACGAAGAATACGCTTATTGGTACCATCACCGCCTTTATTATTTCCATTCTTATACATACCAACGCGACCATTCCAACCGCCTTTGTTTGCAGCCTTACCAATTTTCATAAGTTTGTCGTCAACAAACATAAAGTAAACCATATCGCCGAAGTCACGATATTCTGACCAACGAAGTTCAGGAAACCAATTAATTTCAGTTTCCGTTACTTCAAAACGACCGATGTAAGTTTGAGCTTTAGCAAGATCTGCAATAGACATTATGCAATACCTTTATCACGTAAGTTGATTTTCTTAGCACCACGGTTATAGGCTCCTGCCTTGCCGCGGAATGTTTTGAAACGTTTCTTTGACGACTCACACTTTGTAATGGAGCCGCCTTCAGAAACAAACTTTTTCACAAGATCTTTATAATCCATTATGAATAATCCCGGATGTAAACGTCATAATGAGTAGCGTTTTCCCAAGGTGTATCTTTAGCCCACTGAGACGGACGTGGACCACGAGGACGGATACGAAGTCCTTGTGTTTTTTGTTTACCATAAAAGCTCATCATACCTGTCTGTTTGCGAGCACGTTTAATGAAACTGTTGCGTTCAACAAGTATTTCTTTAAGATTTGCAATCTCAGGATCATCAAGAGATTTACAAGTAAAACGGTAGTCAGAAGAAGAGCGGTTTTTATAAGTTACATAAGCCATGATATAGTTCCTTTTCATTTGATATAATCAATATAACTGATTCTATATGGAATGTCAATAGTTATTTTACCCATTCTTTAAAATGATGTGCAAAAGCTTTTGCGTCAAGCAGTTGCTCAAAAAAGAATGTATCTTCATATACGTCTGTATACTTTCTATGAACCCATTGTTGTCTGAACATTTGAACCTTACAGTAACTTAAAGCATTATGTCGAAGATCACTATGGATTTGAACTGAATGCGGTCCTTCCCGCATCCATCGTTGTTTGTACTCCGCAATTTCTAGCGGGTTAGTCAGCTTTGTCATTTATTAAGCATCCGCATACAAGTAAACACTGAGTTTTCATTTAAACAATCTGACCAAATATGGATTATATACCATCCACATAACACAAGAGCAATTGCAATTGCGGTTCCGTATATTAATCTTTCAGTCATTACGCAGCTGCTTCTACAGGTTTCATAGTGATCTTAGCAAATGCATTACTATCATGCAGGCGACGAAAGTAATCCGCTGCTTGCTTATGAGCAAAACCGGTTGCAAACTCCTGCAACTGATATTCACCATCTTTGAAAGAAAAAGCTTCAATTCTAAAGTACTTATCAAGCATAATCATATTCCTTATATTCAACGATCTTCAAAAGATCTTCAACTAACTGCTTACCGTACTTGGTAAACAAAATTCCTTGTTCCCATACAAAATGCTCAACATCTTGAGAATGGTAAAAAGTTTCAGAACCAGTAATCCAGCTGAGTGCTGTTTTGCGATCATTGGCTCCAAGGCTAACTACATCTTGAACACGAGCTTCAAACTTGGCAACATCTTTCTCTTCTTGAGATTTAGTTTCAGCCATTTGGATTTCAAGGGCGCGGCAATACTCATCCCACGTCTTTTGCTTTTCAGCAGGAGAACAATTGTTCCAATCATCCCAATATGCACCACGAGGTCTATAACCATAAACTTCTTTGTGTAAGTCTGAAATGCAATCATCTGAGTATGTGTAAGTCATTATGCTACCTCATATCCTAATACAGTTTCTACATATCCATTACCGTACTCGCTAACAATTGCCAATACGATCTGCTCACGTGGTTCAGTATCCATATTATCAATCTTTGCTACGGCGCCTTCAAAGTCATCCGAGTTAATCATCCACTGTACTGATTGAAATCCAGTTAGATCACCTTCATATAGTTCAGCAAGATCAGTACCTTGTGCTTCTACAAAATAACTATAAGTTTGGTCGATAAGTTTCTGAATAGACATGTTAGTTTCCTTTGTTGATATATACAATCTATCTGATTCGCGAGCAAATGTCAATAGTTAATTTGATTTAATTTCAAATTCTTTGAACTCAGCTTCAACTTTACAATCAGGGTATTGCCTATCAAGATACATTAATTCTTCAGATGTTGAATAGCCAGAATATTCTTCTGACTTATGTAGAAGTTTTCCTTCAGGAGATGTAACTGTTATTTCGTAAAATCTTTTCCACATTTTCATCTTGTATCCTTTCTGTTTATAGAATCAGTATAAACTATTTTGAAGCGAATGTCAATATAAATAATTATAATATTTGTTATTGGAGATTATAATGATTGAAATTGATTTACCAAAACAAGCGGTTTATGATTTTAAGCGGTTGTCTGAAACTGGTAATAAAATTGTAATGAAAAATGCTTCTATTATAGAAGAAGATGATAGTGTAAAATCTATTATTCAAGGATTTGTAAGTACAGAATCTTTTTATGCCTCGACATTATTCAATCATACAGTTCCATTTGCAATACATAGTGACTTAAATCATGAAAAGAAAAGCATCCTTCTTTGCCCTATACAGGCAAGCGAAGATCAGACATTTATAGTTTTTGACCAAACATTACAACATAATGCTCCTATGAGTTGGATACATAACATTTTTGATGATAAAACTGATAAAGAACTGAAAGAAATGTATTATCACACTAGCTTAAAATGCAGGCCTTGCGATACACCAGAAGTAAAAGGTTGCACAAATAGTCCTATCAGTAGTCAGTTGTTTAAATATTTACCGTTTACTCGAGATCTTTATTATGGACTAACTGGGAAAGTATGGAAGTATAAACCTGGTAAAGCCTTACTGTTTGATGCAAATAGACTACACGCAACAGGCCGAATGTCAGAGCCTAAGATCGGTTGCACTATACAGTTTACTAGTCCAATAAGCAATCTTGAGATTTCAACAAAAACACGCATCCTACCTTGAATGAGTTTTGTTTTGCAGTTCCGTGTAATTGTGTAGTTTTAAAAATTAATCCTTTACCAACTGTTTGCGTCCAACTTTTACCACTGAGACCAAAATAGAAATCTCTATCAAATGGTAGCAAGGCGGCAATATTTTTATTTACAGGTTTATTAGTTGAGTACAATATATCTGTGTCTACAGGGCGAACACCTTTGTAACACACGCTTTCAAGACTATCATTATCTTTATTGCTATCGCTTTTGTCTTCTGGTATAAGTGGCTGGTGCCTCTTTTGATTTATTCCTTCTGCTTGCCATTCGCAGCCTCGATCTGGAAACTCTTGGTCAAATACTAGGAATTGTTGATTGTCTATAGTATTATAAAGAGGTATATTCAAATTATAGAATGTAGAGCTTTTCCACTTATCTGTATGTAAAGGAATAGTTTCGTCGTGGCCATAAATGTATCCAGTAGCAATTTCTTTTGTGTCAATCCATTTAGACATATAGTTATCTATTACATAATCAGTAACACGAGTATAAAAAGGAAAGTCTCCTAATTTACGACTGCCAAGTCTATTTGTAACCGTTTTAAACAAGGCGTCAACAGTATCGTGAGGAACATCGATTTCAAGCATTTTCTAAATCTGCTGTGCCGTCTAAACTAAACATTAATGCAATCCGCGGCTTATCAGACATATTCATTACGGCATGCGGATATCCTATATTTAAAAAGTAGGCATTTCCGTTTTCTAAATTATAAGCTTCTAACTTTCCATTTCTTTTAAAAACGTTAACTACATTTTTGTCGCCATATACTGGGCAAATGCAGCGAACTGCATATGACACATCATAATCTACATGAAACGGAATAGCTTTACCAGGTGCCAGTTTTGTAATGCGAATGCGACTTGCAGGCGCCTTAAGCTGAGTTACAATTTCTTCAAAATAACTTTCAGCATAATCTTTTGTTGGAACATTATAAAGATGTTCTTCTTTACGACGTAACCTTTCTTTAATGCTTGATGTATACGGTAAAATTTCGCTAGGAGTTGTTAAATTAATTTGCTCAAAATTATCATATACTTGACTTACCAACTCCATATGATTATCGCATAACATTGGATTGGCAGTTTTTACATCTACAAATTTTGCTGCTAACTCATCAGTTGCTTTTTGTAGTTTTTGTAAGTCAATTTTTAAATTAAAATTTGTAATTGTTGGTAAATCTTGCTTTTTCATAATTAAGTCCTTTTCGACAATCTATCAATAAAAAAATTTTCATCGTCTTCTATCTTTAAAACATTGTATCCTAAATTAAGTAAATGCTTTCTGAAAGCTCTTGCTCTTTCAACTCTTTTTTCAAAGTTTAAATCAGGTACTACTGTTGATACCCAATCTGTATATTTATTCTGGTCATAATAAAATAAATGTGCAAGATCGTCATGGAGTTCTGTATTATCTAACATTCTTAGTGTTTTGCCAACAGTAACATACATTAAATTTTTCCATTTTGCATACCTTGCAACCATATCTAACGTTTTTTGAAAATCCTCTTCTGTTTCTGTTGGATATCCAACTAAAAACAATAATCTTACTTGTATTCCGTTTTCCAAAAGGCTTTCAAGAGTATGATGCATATCTTCTTCAGTAAAACCTTTTTTAATATCGTTACGAACCTTTTCACTACCAGATTCTACACCAATATCAACAGACACACATCCAGCCTCTTTCATTAATGTAAAATCTTCAAAAGGCATTTGCCTTTTTGATTTGCAAATAAATTGCCCTGACCACATCATTTTTGAATTTGGATTATCTTTGTGGTATTTAGCCATTACAGAACATAAATCTCTAAACGCTTTCATACTGCCATTAATTAAACTATCACCAAATCCATAATTATTTATGCCATATTTTTCATAATTATGAATCAATTCTTCTGAAATGTTTTGCCCACTTCTAAATTTATATGAAGGCCAAAGCTTTGGTACATTGCAAAAAGTACATTTTCTTACACATCCTCTGCTGCCAATTACCGTTAAGTGATTAACATTTGTATTTGGAAAATCTTTAAAAAAGTCACTATAATCTGGATACGGTATAGAGTTTAAATCGTTTACTTGCGGAATGCCTATATGATTTTTTCCTAAAAGAATGTTTTGAATTGCTTGCTCACCTTCACCATATACAACAAAGTCAGCCATATCGTTATTTAAAAAATATTGACCAATATTTTGAGAGTTTGGCCCGGTGTCTTCTGTTCCGCTGCCACCTAATATAATTTGAGCTGCTGGAAATTTAGATCTCATTATTTCAACAAATATAACAGCTGCAAATATATTGTACACCGAGAATAAACTAACACCTATATATTTTGCTTGCTTAAAGGTTTCAATGTTTTCATTAACATAGGTTTCAATATATTCTTTTGCTAGGTTATGAGCTTCACAATCTCTATCTATCAAAACCAAATTATGCTGCATAAAATAGTTTGTAATTAGCTGCAAGTCAATATTTTGCATTTTAAACCACGCGTTTAAATCTTTTGCAGTTGCGGAAAAACCTTTTGCTTCAGCGGCGCTTTTAATATAATAAATTCCTGGGACTGGATCGTTGCCTTCTACTATTGGCATATTAACTAATAATAAATCTAGCATAACTTTAAGAATTCTTTTTTAATATCGCTAATGTTATCAAAATAAGTTTCATAATTTATGTAATTTGATAGCTTATGATTTTTTACTGCCTGGTGCTTTAAATCTTCATAATAAATGACATTACCTTCGCAACGATCTAATTGTAATTTTATATCAAAGAATTGATTTAAAGTTTTATGATATCCGTATTCTTTCCAATGTGTTTCAATATCAATTTTTGTATCTTTAGTAAAATGAGCTAATTCCCATCCTACGTAATCTTGAAACAAAAAGCTTAAGAACCATTTCCATACGTCTTTTCTTTTTAAAATTAGTATTTCGTCGTTTTTGTAAAAATCTTTAAACCACGTTTCATAATGGGTTCCAAGATAATTTATATGATGTTTAAAGGTGTAATGAATTCCTTTTCGTTTTTCACTATTTAAAAAATTCATTTTATCTAACAAAGATAAATGACTCATTTGATGCGGACTAAAGTATTCTTCCACTCCAATGTATTTTACATTTGGTAAATTAATATTAAGATAATGTACCATTTCATAACCATATGATGATCCTGCTCTAGGAGCGCTTAGTAATACTTGCATCAAAGTCCCTTGTTATATAATCGCTGTAAGGCTGCCAAACATATTTAGGATTTTGAAGTTTTATAGTATAAACATACTGAAGCATATCACCAATTGTAAACAAAAAGTCTGTTTCTAACTGTAAGTTTTGATACCAATAAGTTTTTGTAAATTCTCGAAACGAAGGAACAGTCATTCTTCTGTTCCTTTGGTATAATTCATTAATAGCTTTATTGTTTATATCATGTGTAATGTAAAGTATTTCAAAGCCTTTTTTTCGTGACCATTCTATTTGATGATCCGCCATTCGTAATCCACAATGAGTAAATCTATAATCCTTTAATATATGATATCTACAACACCTTGCAGCAATATTAGGATCATTTGTATAATGACTTTTTTCAACTGCGCTAATACTTATTAAAGTTTCATTATCAAGAAAACACATCCAAGTTTCAATGTCAGGATCATCAGGGTCATACTTATCAATAATTATACTTTTGCTGCCTTCATCCTGAGCTTTCAGCATAAACTTACCAATGATAGGCCAATACTTATCGGGATCTTCGCTGTATTTACAGATTGAAATGTTCGGTTGTGATCGCATAATCTTTATACTTTTTCCAGCTACGCTCTAATAGTTTATGCCATTTAGGCAAATCGTATGTACCATGAATAACTAACTGAGCTCTTTCAGTAAACTTAAATCCACGCTCTACACCATGTTCATATGTAGCACCGTCATAAGCAAATGCTTGTGTTCCAGGTGGTAGCATTGGAAACACTCGTGTTGATCCGCTATCTTTGCTCATATAGAAATACTCGTTTCTGTAGTCAGTTGCCTTACTCCACCTCAAATGCAAATGGCTTGGCGCCTGTGCCCTTAACAACGGTTGCAAAGCTTTTTCTTCATCATAGTGTACTGGAATGGCTCTTGGTGATTGCACAAAGAAGATTTGATGAATAGTCTCAAATGGCAACTGTTTAACATAGTCTACAACCTCCGGCAGTTCATTTAAAGCCCAGTCATACCAGTCAGGGTTATCACCTGGCATACCACACCTGTTATCCTTCAAGAACATAAGAGTTCCTACATTTTCAGTTTCGTAGAAATCATTTTTTCTTCTTTCCATGTTATTATGTAAGTCTTGAATATACTGTAGATCCACGTCAAGCTTTGGCAGATCTAACGGTGTCCACACCATATCACGGTAGCCTTCATAGTTATCATGAATACTTAGATCTTCCCAACCAGGTCTATCTGGTCCTGGCATGCCAGGATCATTGTTGATGTATCTTCTTTTAGGAGTACCATCCTCATTATATTCTAACTTTTGCTTAGTTATTCTAAAGTTATCTGTATTGTACATCTATTATAGTCCTATATCCAACGGGTATGTTTAGTTCAAACTCATATTTGTCTGAACAATATTTATCAAAATACGTGAGATTTGTGTATTTCAGATCCTCACTATTCTTGCTGTTTACTTCATGCACTATGGCTCTCTTTGGATTGTAAAATTTACATATTCTATCAAATAAACTGATAGGATCTGATTCGTATTGTAGAATACTGCCAAAGATTACGACATCTACATCATCGTATGGGTTCTTTAAGTTATTCCAATCGTTGATTTCAAATGTCTTATTAGGATATCTCATACTGCCGTATAAAATAGGTTCTTCACTAGTGTCAAATCCATAATAAGAATATTCATAGTCCTGTAAGTATTTGTTTACCTCACCTGTTCTGCAACCAACATCAACTATACGCGTTGCTTCATGTTTCCTAATGATGTCTGCTTTTGTCTTATAGATCACAGATGCTTCATCACTATCTAAGTATGACATATCATCAATAGTGTAATTCTTCCGTAGTTTCGACGTGTTGATAATCACAAGCGATCCTCCAAAGTAATCTATTTCTATCTAAAACCGGAGTTCGTCTGTGCAAGGTTGTGAATTGATCCATTAACAGTAAGTCACCTTTTTTAAAGATATGGTGATATTGATGCTTTGATTTAAAAATAATTGGTTTTAACTTTTCAATCATTTCCACGTGATCAATTTTTGTTTTGCCTTCCCAAGCTCCAACTATAAAATGATATGGAAAATAAAAATAATTTTTTCCACTGTGAGGATGCTCTCCAACCAAAGATCTGATACTTCCTCTGTTTTTACTCATAAATTCTAATTCCGGATCATCTTCTTCGAGATGATACATCGTATTGTTTTGAAATTTAATTTTAATTTTAATGCTTTTCCAATATTCTTGTTCTTCATCAGTTAACTCATAAAATGGATCGCTTGTATTGCATATACTCAAAGTAGTGTTAATATCTTCTTCAATACAATATAAGGCAATTACAATTTTATCAATTAAATGTCGACTATTTCCATTAGAGTGCCATCCTAATTCGGTGTCTCCAAACATTCCAATTTTTTTATTGTCATCATCTCTTTTTCCAGTTACTAAAAAGATTTCTGGATATTCTTTTAAATTCATAAACAAATCCGGTGCTTCACATTCACCAAAGGATTTCATAAAATTAACATAACTTTTTTCAGTTAAATTTTGTTCGTGAAATACAAGACATCCAATTTCTTGTAAGCTTTTTGCTATACTTGATACATCATTTATTTTTGTAATATCTTTCACAGTTTTAAGTGGATTCACAATAAAGCTCCTTTATTAAATCAGCAATACACAGCCTAGCAGTATCGCCTCTAACGAATTTTTCATAAGTAGGATCATCAGAAGTTGCTAACCAAACAACATCACTAGGAGTTAAATCTAATTCTTTACATATTTGATGTTGGTATGGTTTTAAAGTATTGTATACTAAATCAATAGGAATATGTTCTATTAAGGCTTCGCCCAAAGCCATGCTATGATAGTTATAATATTTTGCTTGCTGATGTAGAGGTTGCATAAACCTACACGGTTTTTTAGACCAATAATAACCAATACGATAGTTTCTTAAGCCAAAGCATTTACTCATGCTAAAAAATACCTTTTCAACATTATCTGGTATTTCAAACGGTGTAACGTCAGTGCTTAAAAGATATGCTAAATCTAATATAACTGGCTTATCGGTTGGAATTTTGCAATAATTTCCATCCATACTAGCCGGACTTGTCCAATAATAGACATCTCCGACTTCTTGACCTTCAACCCAAACATAATCACCTTTTCTAGTTTGGATTGTTCTTTTTTCATCCCATACCCAATAATTCAGGCCTTCGGTAATACCATTTATTGGATATAGGTATTCAAACTTGCTTAGGTCGCAATAAGGTTTTAAATATTCTGTAATATTGCTTTTAAACAATTTGACTTCATCATGCTCTTCCATAAAAAAGGCATCAACTACGTTTGCTACTTCTTTGATAGGAAAACTGCGAATGGCTAAACTTTGTGCTTTTAGCTTTTCAACTTTTTCATTCATAATATATTAAAACCCCATTGTCGTTCTTTACATTGCCAACATTTACCGCAATGATTAAGTAACTTTGCATTATCAGATTCGCAAGAATTGGTAAAAGGAAATAAGCTATTCATGATGTCCAATTCTTCGTATATACTTGCAATTTTTAACTTGTCAATGTTCCAAAAAGGAGTTATCCAATCGTTATCAATTACTTTTCTATTTATTAGTGGATCTCTAATGTGGTGATCTTGGTTATGTTCAGCTCCAAGAAAACTGTTGGCAATATTTTTTGGCGGATTTGCTGTAATACCAGTATAGTGATACGTAGTATATTTCTTTTGTTTTAACTCAATTGGCTTTTGAACATAAGAATTTTTCTTAGTGTTCAATCCAACATGTTCTACTATATGTTCAACGTTTTTATTTTTTGTCAAACTCACACAGGCCTCTAAAGCGTTAATAGACCTTTTTTCATCTATATTATTATTTCTACCTTTTACAATAGTACATGCGTATATTTTATCGTTAGAATTTTGCAACAAAAGATACAATAACAACGTACTTTCAATACCGCCTGAAAAAGAAAGACTAAGGCCGCCTTTCATAATAGGTATTTTAATGTTTGATATGTTTAAAATTTTTAATAGATCTTTTTCTATTAACTCTTCAAAAAATTCATACTTTTTGAAATATTCCATACTGCAATAACCTTTCAGTTACCCAACCACCAGTATCATACTTATGTAAACGAATTTTTCTAAAGTTTTTGTGGTGCTCTTTGTGATAACCTTCTCCAGCAATCAATAAGTTTAACCACCAAACATTTGTTCCGCCTTCATCGTTATGTCCAACTGTATTTAATAGACCAAATCCTAATTTAGCATGAATAAATGGCATAAGAGCAAATGCTATAAAGAACTTAAAGCTTATAGCTAGACTAATGATCCATACGATTGCTACTATTTTAAACCAATGATTATGGCAAAAAACAAGTCTAGGATTTTCGTAAAGATCTTTGGCGTATTTAATTGGAATGCGAGGAATATCCCAAATTGTAAATAAAACTTTCCACCATCCAACGTGCTTCCAACTGTGTGGATCGTGTTCAGTGTCTGAGTATTGGTGGTGCATGCGATGGCTCGCTATCCATCCAATTGGCGATCGTATAACGGCAATCATTAACATAGCAAGACCAATTGTTTCAAACCACACTGGTGCCTTAAATTGTTTGTGACAATAGTATCTGTGCAACAAAATGCTAGCACCCCAATGAGATATTAGAGTTCCCCAAAGATAGCCAATAATAATTACGTAAATCCAATCCATTTAAATAGACTTTACCCTTTTAATACTTTCTTCCCAAGTTAGTGTAGGATCTTCAAAATTGATATTACAAATAACACGATGCTTATTCCCAAAGTTAACTGCTTCATGCCATTGTTTTACGTTCCAAAGAACTGGCTTATCAGTCAAAGCGTAACGGCACGCAGCAACATCATCTGGATATAGATATTTATTATCATTCTTTTTATATGTTTCCCAATAATATTCACTCCAATAAATTCCTGATCTTTCTGGATCTGTTGGTACATAACCATCTACATCTTCATATTCAGGCCAACTAGTCAAAGTGTTTTCATCGCAACCCGCAATTGGGAAAATTAAACTAGCAACGCTTGTTAATTTATGATGACGGTGGCCAAAGAATAAATGTTCTACATTTTTAAAAGCAGGCATAGTTGGATCTGCTTGAAAATATTTTAAATTCATAAGCAGGCCAAACTCTTTTAAAAATAATCCTAATTCCTTAAAATGAGTGGTAGACGGTAAGTTGATAACCTGCATTAAAGGTTTCTCTGGATCATATAACGCGTACCCTTTTCCATCAGCGTATATATGATCTAAAAAATAGTTTGTTTCAGGCTTTTGCGTATAAATGTTTGGAATGTGAGCAAAAATAGTTTGTACTTCTTTGTAAATATATTCTAATCCATTAGTCCATTCTAATTCACAAACAAACTTTTTTGCGATTTCTGGGTCTGTTAATACTGGCATTATGTAGTTTCCTTTTTTATGCACCCAACAATGTGAATACGCTCTACGTCAGTTGATCCATTTAGTGCCGTGTGCGCTTTAGTCGTGTCAACCAAATACGGGTGGCTGTCTGCTGGTATATGTATTAGCTCTTTTTCTTCAACGATAAAACAATGCGGGTGTGTGTTGACTGCTAGATGTACACGCGGTGACCAATCTTTATGATATGAGTAGCACTTATACGGAAATAGTTTTAGAATTCTAGTTCTATACAAGTTATTTTCTTTTATAAATCGCGTAATTTCCCAATGATCTTCAGTATTAATACTATTGAAGTCAGTTTCCGTGAAGTTCTGTCCTGAGCTTTTACCAACACCATCGTGCCAATCGCCGTTTGGAGATTGTAATGAAATTTGAGTATCATTCCACCACCCATATTGACTTATAAGGTAATTTATTTCTATCTGAATGTTTTGCAGGTTGTATGTTTTATTTATTTTTTGCATGCAACTATTTATCAAATACTAATTCAAAATTTTTAGAAATAAAATGGATCATCACAACGTCGTCAGCCAATACTTCTGTTTTTAATTCTCGTTTTGACATTCCATGCTCTTTAGTATCATGCATAAACGAGTTTAAGTTTTTATATAAATGTTTGTGGTGCCAGCGTTTCGGCAAAGGATACAACCAAACATTATTTTTTCTTGTCTTATACGCCATAATAGTTTCATTATCATACCCAAACGCCGAACGAATTTGCGGAAGATACATTGAAAACTCATCTTCTTTCAGATCCTTCATCATTTGAATTACATCGTCAATATCACTAAAGTAATCTATCTTTTCCATAACGGCACGACTTGCAACCATGATGCCAGTATTGAAAATGTATTGGTCAGGTTCGTGGCCTTCTTCTTCAAGCATAGCATGGGCGTTCCAAAATTTACTATGTGGACTCCTAAAGTCAAAATTATACCACTTATAGTAATTGTTACTTGTTTTTTGAACACCGGCGTTTTGCGCAGTTTCTGTAAGGCAACAAAAAGATGTACTAGCTGGCACATAATTGAAAATGCTGCACGGTTTTGTGAAATAAACATCAAGGTCAACATACAAGACCAAATCGTAGTCATAAGTTAATTTATCAAGCAACCAAACCTTATATAGATTAATTACATCATATTCTGAAAGGTCAGGAAATTTATTGAAAAACTCTTCATATTGTTCATCACGTTCAAAATGAATGTATTTTGCACCAATTTCTTTTGCGTACCATTCGTGGTTTTCAATTAACTTTTCTTTATATTGAGCAAGACGATCTTTAGTTCTTTTGCTTTTGTTTACTTTATCGTCAGGCGGTCCAACCGGGTCGTCAAGTTTATCATCAGGAATATCTATATGAATTGAATAAATTGCGGTTGTCTTATCTTTGAAAAACGCGTTAAACTTTTTATTGATAAAGTGAATTATGTTTACGTCTTCTAACTTATAATCTTTGGGTCTGTGGTCTTCAATCCAATGCCACTTATCATCCATGATTTGATATGGTACTTTGTATTTTTCAAGAATATAAGAAAAGATAGACTCGTTGTTAGCATAATAGTTTATTCTTAAGTATGCTAAATTTCTATGGTCTTTATTATCAATATCTTCAGGTTCGTAAAGTCTAATCTTTTGTATCTTAGCGTGAGCTTCTTGCATTCTTTCAACGTATTTAATTTGTTTAATATGCTCGCTTTTTCCAATCATAATGCCAGTGTTTATGACGTGATTATCTCCACCGTCCAAAAGGTCTTTTGTGATATGGTATTTAAGAGTAGGATTTCGCATACCAACAGAAGAATATAAAACTTCACTAACTTCTTTTGATTGGATTTCATTATCCATATCTTTAACTGCAATACCTTTTGATAAATCCAATTCATCAAATACGTTTAGGTCTGTATTAAATACCACATCCATATCAACATACATAACTTCGTCGTATTCTTCTGCGAGCTTAGCAAACAAGTGGTGTTTATATAGGTTGACTTTTGTAAATTGCATTTCATCTTTAACGTCAAAGTCTTTTATTTCGTTGCGATAAAAAATCCAATCAACTCCGATCTTTTCGCAATACTCTTTTTTGTTTTCAACTAATCTATCAAAGTATTCTTCTACCGACTGTTCGTTTGCCATAAAAATCCAATGACGTTCTTCGTCGTGGACCATATCGTCAATTTCATCGTAACAACTAAAAATTACTCTTTTCATTTTCCAATTACCATGTATCTCGTGTAATCTTCAGACGGTTTTATTTCGCCTTTCCAATATACTGCATTTAAATTTAACTCTTCTACAAACGAGTCTAAACTGTCGTGAGTGTTAATATGTTCAGGTTCTGCGTGATAGTTATTGCTTTGAAAACATATTAAGGTATTATAAGGTTTTTGTCTTAATACTAATTGAATATCATCTCTTTCCATATGCTCGCAACTTGTATTGATAATGAGCTGAAAATGATCTGTCCTTTCAAAATAGTATTCCATTGCATCATCAGTAATACCCCAGATGTTTTCGTATTCGCCGCCCATTAGTTTATAACTGACCGTTTCACACAATGGGTCCATATCTACATTGTGTATTTTAGTATCAGGACTTATATGATTTTTTAATATCATTCCAATGACACCATACCAACTACCCATAACTAAAACGTCTTTTAGTTTGCCGCCGGTGTTAGGCCAAAATCTTTCTTTATTAATAAATGGAAGGAGATTATTAACAAGCCATTCTTTACTATCAAGTTGTGGGTCGTTAACGGCATTCATAACATCAAAGCTTCTATAAAGATCTATAGAAGGATCATACTTACTTCGTTGGTATATTTCTTCTATTGTTTTAAGAGCATTTCTATAAAGATTTTCGCGGTAACTCATATTTCAATCCATTATACATATCAATTGGTGCATCCCATGTTGCAGGCGATTTAACACTATTCACTAAACCTTGTTTAAACGTATTGTGCGGTACCTTTTCATGAACAATAAATCTATCTATACCTTTATACTTACGCATAAAGTAATCTTTATTTTCTAAAAAGTGTTCCCATACATCACGTTGCTGTCCTGCAGTCCATGTAATTACAGAACTATTTATGTGTACATCATAGGCGTGTGGAGCCATATACAAATCATCTTTCCAATAATCTCGTATGACTGTCAAACCATTCCACGTAATAAACTCAGACGGATCTCTTTTAATATCCATATCCAAATCAAAGAACAAACACTTACCTTCTACAGGAAAATCTTCACTGAACAGCGCAAGCTTGTTCCACCAATACTTTAATGATGGCTTGTTAAAACACCAAATGATATTTACTTGTTCATTAATACCTTGTGGGTATTCTGTATAACAATGATATTTTGCATTTGGGTAATATTGAACAAGCTGAGAATAAAGCCGATTTACATGGCCTTCGTGATACTTTTTTCCGTGCTTTACAAATATAATATTCATTTTAATTTTCCACATACTTTAACACACGCGTGGCAAGCTGTTTCAGGAGTTTCCCAATGCCCAGGGAGCTTTTCTTTAAACCACGTTGATTCCATTATATCATAGATACTACTATAATGTAAATTAAAATCTTTCCAATTATCAATATATTCTTGCATTAATGGATGTTTAGGATCATTATACTTACCAGTTGACGTAATCATATATTGAGTGTTTTCACCTTTTAAATATAATGCCGCGCGTTCTAACGATGTTGAAAGATAACAACATGGAGATACCATACCACTTGCTTGTACTTTAATATTATTTTCGCCGATAGCTAAACAATTTATTTCGTATTCTTTCTTTTTTTGTTTGACAGGCTCAGCTACCTGTGGTATAATAGGTTTATCCTCAATAGGTAATAATTTAGATTGATCTGATTTAATATTGGTAACAATATCTTTATGGCGATGATCACGTACTCTGCGTGTTCTACGTTCCAATCCTTGTTCTCTATCCTGTCGTGTAACTTGTTCTAATGTTTCTGTTTTACCATCTTCATTTAAGAATTCATAAACAGAACCTAACTGAAAGTTGTTTCCTTCCACTTCGTCAAACTTAATTGGCCCTTGAGCACGTTCGTTAACCATATTACGAATATCTTCGAGATAGTCTTGATTGTGTTTAAATAAAACAGTAAGTACTTTGATATTTGCATCAGTACCTGAGGTTACTTCTATTGCGTCCAATACTTTATTGAGATCGGATCCTCGGCGATAAAAGCTATGCATTTCTTGGTCAATACCGTCAACATCAAATATAAGTTGAAGTCTTGAACCACCCCACGCCGCAAGGTTAAACCAAAACTCTTCATCTCTCATAGATCCATTTGTATTTATAGAAATACGACAAGTACCTTCTATTGCAAGATACTTAACAATATCCATTAGATCTTTACACATCCCAGGATCACCATAAGTTCCTGAAAAATGAATACACCCAATTGACTGTATAATAGTTGGAGGAAACCACTTCATAAAATCTTTTAAACTGACAGATGTAAGCGGTAACCATTCCATCTTGTTTAAATTATTTCTATGATCTGTTCTTGAACATTGCGGACACTTAAGATTACAGTGCGTGGTAAGTTCAACGTCAAACGTTAAGTTATGCCATCTCCATGTAAGGTAGCTCATATTTTATTCCATGTTTTACAAATATAATATTATCTGGGTTTATAGACTCTGCCATTTAAATCCTCTTATACCATCCATAATTTCTATTTTTTTGTAAAGCTTATCATGAAGCTCTTGATCGAATTTAGATATAATACCCATGTTAATAGTATCTAATTCTTCTTGAGTTCTTGTATAAAGATAATTCATTTCTCTTGGAAAGTCAAGGAGATTGAAACTCTTCATTTCCATTTTACCAACAGATGTATGAGGCAAATCATCGTAGAAATCTCTTATTTCTGGTAAATCTAATATATTAAAATAAGAAACGGTTGGTGTAGCGTTAGATATAATGCCACATTCTTCGTGTAATTTTTTTAAAGTTTCTAATGTTTGATTAAAATTTGTTCCACGGATCCATTCATATTTCTTGCCAATCCCATCTAAGCTTGCTACTAATTTGACATTTTCAGGATTAAATTTTTTCAGGATATTCATAAACTTCTTAGAGATTAAAGAAACATTTGAAGTTAACCACAACTTACAATCTGGGTTTACTTTGGCGAGCTCTTCAAGAATACGAGCATTTCTTAAATCTGAAAATGGTTCACCACCTTTAATATGCAATGTTTGAATATCTGGAAGCATGGCAATAATTTTATCAATATCAGAATCTGACAAATTGTAATTAGATCCTCTTCCCCAAACTAAGCTAGGATCTACTTCATCAAACAAATGATTAATAGTGGCCCATTTAGAACTAAAATAGCTACTACACATAATACAAGTTTGATTGCACGTATTGCTCGTAGTAAATTCTAAATAACTAATTTTACCTGGAGCATATTTGCTTTGATCTGGATTCAACCAATCAAATGCTTCAGCATGAGTAATAGCACCTTTCTCTTTTCGGGCCGCGCAGTTTCTACATACTTCAGCACCCATAATACCTTTTTCAGCTATTTCTTTTCTTACGTAATTATTAAAATCAGAATAAGCATATTCATCTAAATCAGTTGCTGTTTCAATTCTATGTTCTTTATAGCTTTCTTCAGTTACATCTAAAAGTTTTAAAGCGTCTTTTACATCACCGCCAGCTACCATGCAGCAAGGTTTAATCCATCCCTGTGGATCTATAAGCACTGCGTGATCAGGCCACTTGCAGTAATCTAACTTACTCATTTTAATCTTTCAATATATTGATTATACATGCGCATATTTATTTCAACTATGGCAGGATCTTTTTCGTGGTGAAAGTCTTGCTCTATGACAGCGTTGTTTAAATAATCTCTAAGCTTTTGTAAGTAGTCTTTAGACTCTGCTTCAACCGCCCAAGGAGCTATATCCTCGAGAGTATTAGTACCTCCCATTGGAGAAAGAATATGGTAAGAGAATTCCAAACCTTTTCTATTACAGAAAGATAAGATGCGCGGTAAAGTATATACGTTATCTTTACTAATCACAAAAGAACATCCAACTTGAGCTACATTATATTCTATAAGTTCATCGATATGCTTTAAAACATTATTTAAATCTCCATTTCTACGAAGATCAGGATAGATATCAGGATCAATTGAATCTAATGAAATAACAAATTTAGTGTTAGGTCTTTGAGCTAGCTTACGAGCATATCCATTTAAGATACTGCCATTTGTTGTAATTTGAATTTTTAAATTTTTAGGATTTTCTTCTTCAATCATCTTAAGAATTTTATGGACAATTCTTTGAGCAAAAGGCTCTCCGCCAGTAAAGTTTACTCTATGAACCTCATGAATAATGTCTCTAAGCTCTTCAATAAAAGCGTCAGCTACTTCAGGATCATCATAGATACTTTCAAAGCGTGAAAGATAAGTAGGATTTAGTTTATTCATAAACTCTTTGTATTCATCCCACGGCATACCATCTGAAATATCTTTTTTAATATAATTTCCTATGTCTTTTTTCATTTTATCTGATAGATTATAGCCCATAGCTTCCATATGCTGAGAAGAATGGTAAGGGCTACAGAACTTACATTGGTAATTACACGTATTAGATAATTCAAATTCAATTTCTTTTGGAACTTCATGATTAATATCTCTTGGACCGCCAACCCAATCGAAATCTAAACTTGACGGCGGCTTATCATCATGACACTGCTCTTGGCAATATCTGCACCAATCATGTAAATCACCCTCTAAAGCTTTTTCTCTTATTTCTTCGATGGCTTCATCATTTTGCCACAAGTCTCTAAGACTTTTTCCAGGACTCCAAGTAGCTTTAATAGGGGGTTTCTCATAAGGAGTAATATTCTTATGTTCAACTTCTTTACGCATAGTAAATGGGCAAACTTTTAATTCGCCTCTTTTATTAATATGAATAGATTGGAATGGAGCCCAACAACTTACAGTTCTATGAATATCAGGAACTGTTGGCTTTCTATGTTTGTTAATTACGTCTACGTACTTCATCTATATTCCTTCAAATATGGTGCTAACTCATATATATCTTCATTGTTTTCGCGAGCAACTAAACAAAAGTCAATCCATTTTATCATTCGTTCTTGTATTAATTTAATATCATCGTCACCTTGCTCAACGCTCAATACGTTATTCATTCCAGATAAGTGTAGGTTATCTGTTTCATAATAAGTATCAGAAATTTTATTCCAATCTTTTAGGTAATTAAATAGCTTGTCTCTGCCTTCTTCAATGTGATGTTCATCTAGGTAACACGGGCTGCAATACTTTGGAAACGTAACAAGGTTAGCCATACTAATTCTATCCACGCCCTCAATATCTTTCCAATAATCAATAAGTTCTGGAAGGTGCATCCAATTATATACAGATACTGTTGATACAATAACAACCTTGCGACCAGAGTGTTCGTGGTATCGCTTAATGTTATTCACTGTTCTTTTAAAGTTGCCACCACGTATCCAATCGTACATTTCGTGTACACCATCAATACTTGCTTGAATATGTACTTCATTTATCTGATGCAATATTTCAATAACAGTATTAGTTACGAGTTGCATATTCGTGCATATCTCTACGCGACAGTTAGGATTAGTCTCAGCCAACTTTTTTAATATCTTAATGTTATTAGGATCAGCAAAAGGCTCACCACCCTTAATAGTTAAATGCTGTAAGTGTGGAACAATGTCAAGAACCTTATCAACATCAGCCTTGGTCATTTTATATGTTTCAGTGTGGAACTTGTGGTTTTCATTACGCCATGTTAGTCCAGACTCAACAGCCATCTTTTCATATGGCGACCACTTAGAAGAATATTTTCCAGAACAAGAAACACACATCTGATTGCATATGTTGCTTGTAGTGATCTCAAGAAACCTGATAGGGATAACATCAGATGCTAAATCTTCTTTGTATGTTGGAAAGTCAAATCTATTATATGAGTCAAACCTAGCAATACGTCCTGCATCCCAATGTCTCCAACATACATCACACTGTTTTGGAAACGATTGTTCTTTGAAGTCAGAACGTAGCTTTTCATAGACTTCGCCGTTAAAGAAATCAGTAAGATCATTTACATCTTTAATATGAGAAAGCGCTACGTTGTCACCTGCACAACATATAACCATTTCGCCAATAGGATTAATCGTAAGCCCTGTTTCAGGAACCATGCATTTCATTATTCAGTGGACTCAATCAGAGAGTCCAATAAGGCAATACCTTCTGTAATACGTTTTACTCTGCGGATTTTTGATTTGATTTCTTTTGGAGCCGATTTTACAAAGTCTTGCTCAAGAGCCCAAAGCTTAAACTTAAATAGCTCATCGCCTTTTTCGTTATGGTTCCAAAGAACTTCAAGCAATGCGTTGTCAACGGTAAATTCTGTCTTTTTAATTTTACTTTCAGTATATGCTAACTCTTCCTGCTGCTCGTCAATCTTTTCATCACTCTTTTTGATGAGGGTTCTTTTTTCCTCAAGCCAACCGTGGTGGCGATCGATGTCATCTCTAACTTTTGCAACCTTTTCGTCAAGCGCTTGTTTTTCTCTTTGTAAAGAGTGAATTCCAATCATATCACGAGCAATTTGTGAAGCTCTGATTTGTACTGCATTATTGAAAGTAGCTGAGTGTTGTCTTTTAAATTCTGCAGTTGCATCTAATAATTTTTGATCGCTCCAACCTTCAGACTGCAAGTCTTTAAAATCCTTAGATTTAGGATCTGCTTCAATAATATGTTTATGAAATCTGGTATCTTCAGGATCTTCAGATTTAAATAGTATTTCTATTGTATCATATTTTTCATTGATGTAATGCGCATCTTCAATGCGACCGCTAAATATTGCCATTGTTTAATCACCTTTAATATGTTGTAAGTTTTAAATAATATGTAGTTAAAGTTGTCGGTTCACCGGTTGGGAATTCTTGAGAATAATAAAGGTTACCTGTGTCAATATCTCCTTCAGTATAACCGTCAGCTGAAGCTCCATCCAAAACTGTGTCAACCATACCAGTTCCTTTTGTTGTACCTGCACCATTAATACTATAAGAAAGCCTAGCTCCTACTGTATTTGAAGCTGCATAATTAACATAATCAGAAAACAAATCTGAAATAGTAGTTTCGTCATATATTCTTAAATCACCGCCCGAGTCAATATACATAAGGTCAACCCAACCAGTTGTTCCGTATACGCTGCTAGGTGCGTCTCTTTGAAATAAGTAATATGAATTTACAGTTTCAGGCTGATCTAATACTTCACCTGAAGTTCCAACATCATCATATAAATCTGCATCAGCACGAGTGTCAACAAATATTGGAGTAGCTGAAACTCTTGTTGCCCCTGTGATTGTTGTCAATGTTGAAACGAAATATTCGCCAGCGCTTGTCTCTGCAACAATTTCGTCTAAGGCAGGCTTAATGAAAGTATCAATAAAATCAGCTTCAGTCATAGCCTGTATTTCACCAGCACTATTATAATATACAGGAAACGATCTTGGATTTGAACCTGCTGCTGGTTGTGTCGAGCCTGCAACTGTTTCGGTTATTGTAGACACAGTTGTTTCAATTGTAGTGGTATCAGGAGTTTGTCCTGCAGGAAGATAAGATCCATCGTTTCCGACCGCTTCCCCTGCTTGATAACGTGTATCAGTCATTTCAAACTTTGCATCACCACCTGACGACACAACCGTGAGAGTAACACCAGGATTGATACCGTGTGCTCTTACAACTTGTTCCACAAACTTGTCAAGATTAGTTGCGGTCAATATTTCTCCGCCGCTATAATGTAATGGTGATCTCGCAGCCATGATTTTTCCTTTAAGCGCTTTGTCCGCCATAAATTGTTTTTACAGCCGTACCATTTGCATCTTTAATAACTAGCTTATTATCAATGTTTACAATTGCAGCATTAATAGCTGTCTGTGTTGTATCATCTGTGTCAGTTATACCGTTGAGTGCTTTAAGGTCGGTGATAACTGTATCAGCTCCTACTTTAATTGCCATGTCTTTTCTCCTATCAGATATTTATCAATCCGCGGTTATTCTTAAATAATATGTTACTCTTGTTGCAGGTGTACCGTTTGGAAATTCTTGCGCGTAATATGTAGTTGTCGCCGAGTCAAATCTAGTAGTATAACCTTGCGCTGATGTACCAGACAAATATGTATCAGCCATACCAGTACCACAGTTGTTTCCGCCACCATTAATATTGTACCGTATTCTATAAGGAGTAACAGAAGATGCTACGTACTTTAAATGATCTCTTAACATATTTCGCCAAGCAGTTGTACTGTATTGTCTTATGTCACCAGTTGACGAGTCAACATAAATTGGAATTTCGTCTGGAGCTAACGCAACGGCAACAATTTGATGTAAATAATAATCGTTGATGTCGACAGGCTGGTCGTTATTTTCTGCAATGCCTGCAGCTGTGTAGTTTGCGGCATTTGCACGAGTATCCGTAAATACAGGAGTAGCTGAAACCAATGATGCCCCTGCAATATTAGATAAGGTACTAATCATATAAGTACCAGTTCTATCAGCATCGGCTCCTGATCCACCAGCAGTCATTCTAGTAATTGTTGGATATATGAACGTATCATAAAAGTCTGCTTTAGTCATAGATCGTATATGACCAGACGATGTAACGTACGCAGGAAACGCATAGTTTTCATCGGTGTATGTTGGCTCGCTAGTCACAGTAACCGTTTGGGAAATAGTTGCAGACGTAGTATCAACATTACTAATGTCATCAGTAACTGCTTCTGTTGGAAACGTTTGTCCTGCTCCAGTATTAGATCCAGCATCGCCTGCTTGTTTTCTTCTATCAGTCATATTTCCAAGATTACCGCCAGATGAAACAACCTCTAATTCTACATTTGTACTAGTGGCATAACGATATGCGGCATAATTGTATACGCTATCCATTTGAGTGGAATTAGCAGAGTATACATATGTGATAAAAGTATTGGACGTGTCTAAATACGCCGGTGCCCTAACTGTCATGTTAAAAACCTTTTAGTTTTGCGCGCAGAATAAAGTTTTAACTTCAGTGCCTGCAGCGTTATAAATTCTTAAAACGTTGTTTTGGTTTTTAATTGCCGTATTGATTGCTGAATCTGAAACTGAGTCCGTTCCTGAAATATTCGCAAGTTGACCTGAGTTTGTAATACGTGTTGTGCCGTCGGTTTGTAGTGCCATGTTCATCTCCTCCTATAATTCGACTAGGCTTTGTTTTATTTATAACAATTATCCTTTTCTTTATTTATAAATAAAACGTGAGTTATTTGTCATGCAATTCAAAATTTTATAGGAGAATGAAATGGCAGGTAAGAAAAAAGAAGCTGCACCATCGAAATATGACCCCAAAGCCGCGGATTATAACGGCGATGGAGTGATCACTAATGAAGAACTTGATATGCAGCGTAAAATGCTAGAAATGGAAGATGCTGATGCGCAACGTGATGCTATTCGTAAGATGGCATGGTTTGCTTTATTTGGCTTGTTGCTTTATCCGATAGGGATAATGCTAACTTCTTGGTTGGGATTAGATACTGCAGCACAGCTAATTGCAGATATTGCCCCAACGTATTTTGCCTCTATTGCGGTCTTAGTTTCAGCCTTCTTTGGTGCTGATGCATTAAAAGGACGCGGCGGAAACAGCGACGACTAATTATTTAAACTTTTTTGGTTTACGAAACAGTTTACGATAGCCACCGTGAAACACACTCTGTAAAACAGTAATGTCACGGTGGCGTTTTTTACCGAATTCATTATCCATGCTTTTAACTTCATGGCTCCACGTTTCTCTTTTAAATGGAAAGACTTGCACGAGCGGAGTACCTTGAGGTATATGTATGCCATTAGGATCTAGGTTGGTAAATAAGAATGGAAAATTAATTTCTAAATTATATGTATCCGTGTCTACAATTCCGGACATAAATTCTATTCCTAAATCTTTCAGCTGATCGTTATTGGTGTGACTATGAAACATGCAGCTATAACCAGGAGGCGTTTTAATACAAAACCAAGAAACAAGTTTTAACGCTATTGCAGATGGTGGAACCGTATTAAATAATGAGTGTGTTCCCAATTGCCATGTACCATGATAATGAATAAAGCCGTGGTCTGAAAATCCACTTTTACCCCATTCAGCATCAAATTTTACGTCGTCTTCCGTCTGATAAGCTCTAATGTTTATATCTACTGGAGCTTTTATTACATATCCACCAGACATTGCATCAAGAACAGGCATACACCTTTTAATTGTTAAACTCTTTCCAGGACCTGCGTAATCTTCAGGATTTACGTTTTCAGGCAAATGTTTAGGATCAAGGCGGGTTTGTATTTTTCTATACCATTCCGGTATACTACGGTCTCCCGGTACAGGTCTATATGATTCTACATTCATATCATCTGGTATGTAAAATTCAATTACTGGATCTTTTGACTTTTTATTCCAAAACATAATATTGTGTCCTTATATAGTTTTCGAGGGAGAGGCTTTCTGCAGTGCCTCTCCCCTTATTTGCATTTGACGTATGCAACAACCGACTGGGTTTTCATCTACGGTACCAGTGCTTTTACCGACCTAAGTTAGAGGGCCACTTCCTTACTTAGGGTTTATATAATGAGTTCTTACCACCTGGTCGGGTTTTCCTCATTATTCTTTGGTCTCGGAAGTAGGATTTGAACCTACGGTCTCCTGGTCCCAAACCAGGCGCTTTACCAAACTAAGCTACACCGAGTAATAGAACTATTTTCCTCATACGCCCAGCTAGTATTTCCAATCTCTCCGCACGGCCTTATTGACGTTGCCGCTCTAGTTTGATTGAAACTAACATCTCCACGTTTTCACGACACTGATATTTCACAGGCGAATTATTCTCGCGAGATTGTGTTTTCAGGTGGCCTGCCCTCTACACGGACGTATGAGAAAAATAGTCCTTATACATCTACATATGGATTATCTTTTCCGTAAATTTCTTTAGCGCTTGCCCAACCAGAGCGGCTACCAAGAATATATCCAATAACACCACTAAGAAAGATGATGCCGGCTAATGTGATAAACTGTTCCATAACTGATTCCTTTTTTCCATTTGATATAACTAATATAACTGATTCTCAACAGAATGTCAATAGCTAATTTGCTTCCATACCACTTTAATATAATGAGCATCAAGAATATCTCTGTATTCCATAGCGTCAATAACACAATCAAAGCGTTTGCCGTTAATACAATAAATCATCCCCAGTCCTTAAAGTCCATGTTTATGGTTTCATTATATTCATGTCCTGCATAATACTCTTTAATCTGATCTTCAGTCATGAATTCTTTTTCTATACGAAACGCTTTACCAGTACCAAGAGGCCAGTAATGCGGGTCAAGACGACGGCCATAATACGAATCGGCGCTTCCACGGTCAAAAGGACCACCGTGCCGAACTGTATCTGATTCTCCAAACGTAACATCATAAGTCACGCCACCATATTCAAAATATTCTGGTTTAGACATCTCCGTAAACCTCCATGCCAGTAAAGTTTTCTTGAAGCCATCCACGGTCAATAGCATGAAGAACAATAATATCCCTATATGGCTCGCTTAGCCATATGCCTTTCTTAACAGCCCGCGCTTTCATATCACGTTGAACCATAATAGATTGGTCGCCTTGAACAGGTAAAGCTTCAATACGATTCATTTCTTCTTCAGCTATTTCAAAGCCATTGCGAGTTTCTTGGATCCAAGGTGTCATTATTATACTCCTAAAACTTCAATTTCTGCTAAGACAGCAAAACATTCATCGATGTAAGATGATTTGTAAAAATCTGAAAGATCCATATACATATCAGACTCAACGAAATTCCAAAAGTCTGTTGAACCAAATCCAGGACGAAGATTGAAGTCGTTGCGGATTGCTTTTTGAAAGCTTTCGATTACGTCAGCTTTAATCATTGCGCCGTTGTGGAGATGTGTAATTGTTGACATTTGGTTGTTCCTTTGTTTACCTTATATAAACAATATAACTGATTCTAAACCAAATGTCAACAATAAAATGAAAAGAAATTAAATTATTTTATCTGCATAGTGTCGCTAGATGGATATATCATTTCTTTTCGTTAGCTTCCGCAATAACCATCTTATCATAATCGTCGCGGTTAACAACACCTTCACCCAATAAACGTTGTCTGTTTACTTCGTGAGCTGCTTGCGTTTCTTCTTTTGATCCGCCAAAGTAAGGTACACAATGTCCCTCTTCAATCATGATCTCTGTAATTAAACGACCGTCCGCTGCACGGAAATCTCCAAGGATACGACCAAACTTACCCTTCATATCTTCACCGTTTCTATCTTCTGTTGTGATAAGCTTTGCGTCTTTTTCTAAAAGCTCGCCGAGCCTTTTGCTTGATGCTTTACCGAATAGTTTTTCTACGCGGTCTGATGTTCTTGACTCAGGTGTATCAATACCCATGATACGTACCCTTTCATCTTTTAGGCAAATACCAAAACCCAGATCAATATCTACATCTACAGTATCACCGTCCACTACTTTAATTACAGTTACGTCATATTCGTTCTGATGGCTCATTTTCTTTTCCTCATTTATTATTATTGTTATCGGAATGCGATTATCGCTATATATTTATTTAAGTGTCAAAGCATAATCATGTACATTATCAATGAATTCACCAATAGTGCCCATGTTTTGTATCCATTCTCTAACTACGTTATCAGGAATTTCTTTTCCTGGATAAAATACGTCTTCGGCTTCCATGACGATATTCATTACATCAAGAGAATCAATATAATTATCAATCATATGTTCTCTTGTTAAATCTTCGCCTGTTTCTTCTTTTAAATAGTTAAATACCCAATCTTCTAATTCACTGATAGGTTTGCTCATTGTTATTCCTTTCCATTATAAAATCCGCTAATCTGTAAAGTATATTTTGGTGTTAAGCCAGCGTTTGCGCTAAGGTGTAAATGATCGCTGTCCCAAACAAATCCGTCACCAGCTTTCCAATGAGTACTTGTTTGCCAATTCTTATTTTCATCTTGATAGTTTATAAAGTGTCCTGGAGACCAATCTTCTAAGTAAATATTGGCTCGGACCTTTTTACGCGTTTCATCAGGGAACAGTTTATTTATTTTAAAAAACGTATCCCTATGCATTGTAATAGTATTTCCAGGAGGTTGCAATATAGTACTTATTGTAACTGGCTCAATGTTTAGTTTATCGCCGAGTTCTTCAAAGTCTACGTCAATAGGATCAAACCATAGTTGTTGGATCTTTGTGTTTTCTTCAGAATAGCTTTCAGGAAATCCACCAAACGTTTTATGAATATCTTCTTGTTCACGAACCTGATAACTTATACAACTACCCTTGTGCTGTTCATAGTCCGCCTGCAAAAACTTTGAAAAATCGTGTTCTAATTTTATGTTATAAATCATTTAAGAACTCTTCCATATCAGATGTATCGCGTTCGTTGTATCTAAACGCCTTTATATTATGTATATTTATTTCATCGGTATCAATTAAATATTGCGATAAGTCGGTGTGGTATAATCTTTCTACTTCATCCATTACCATGTTAAAGCGATATAATTGGTTATGCTCTGCATCAAACGAATAGTCAATCCATGGATAAAACTGATACCCTTTACTTTCTAAATAAGGTTTTAAATCAGGTGCTGCAATCCACAGGAAAGGTTGTCCTAACATTAAAGGCCTATAAACTTTTTCAGTAATTGACGGCAAATGAATTCTTGATTCAATTACAACCTGAAATTGTGAATCTATAAATTGCGGCGGAGTTCTATACCAAAATGTACCAGTTGCAACCTCAGTTGCAACCTTTAGACGGAGAAGATTGATGTCATAACCTTTGTTGCTTATAATGCGATGTTGAAAAACATTTTCAGGTCCAACACGGTCTACAGTATCACGTGTTGCTTGCTTTAACACTGGGTCGGGGTTTGAGCCCAAATATTTTTTAATAGCTTCTTCTGGGTCTGGTACGTTTTGCGTATGTATTACATCCTTTTGCCATAATATGTTTCTTTCAATTAATTCAGCGATTAAATCCAAACGCAACCATCTTCCATCTATCATTCCAACTGGCACTGATAACTTATATGTGTGGTCTGCATACGGATCCCAATTGAGATATTCAAACTGAGATATTTTATCAAAGCAATCAATATGAGTTACATATGGTTTATATTTGTCTGCGTGGATTCCAATAGGATGATCGTATTTGTCATGCCATAAAGTAAACTTGTGGTCTTTATCATATGAATTTAATAACCACTGAAACTTACTCGGCGGCAACTGTTCTATTAATTTATCAAATTGTAAAAAGAATTTTCTCATTTGAACATTATCGCCCATGTAATAGGCGGGATGCAAGCTTATATGCTCAAATATCCATGCTACAACTATCTTAACATTATTGTTATTTACGAATTCTATTAAATCTTTTCTTTGTAATAACAAACCCGGGATTTCAGCTAAAGTACGAGTATCATCACCTGGTATAACTACAAGGTTTATATCGTCATCGTTAACTGTGTCTTGATTTATTATCTTATACTGAGGACGAAATCCTGAGTTAATTTCCTCGCCTTGATAATCTGCAAAATATTTAAAGAGCTGTTCGCGTATCTTCTTATCATACCAAATTGTTTTTACGTCACTGATATCTTCGCCAAACTTTTGAGACTCCGGTCCATGCCACATAGCCGTTTTGCGTACTGGGCACATAGCTATGCCCCAAGTCCAAATCTTTATTTTATCAACAATTGCTTTCATGTATCACCGTCAAATTTATTTAAGTGTCAAATTGTTGACAGAGCCAAAATTCTTATAAATATATATAATAGAGTAAAGTATGCTTTTATTATCAGTTAATGGGATGAACATTATGCTAAAAAAATTACTCTTTCTGTTTATATTATTTATACCTTTTGTTGGACCAACCACAGCGGGGGCAGAGCCAATAGTTACAGAGAGCACAACAGATAGTACTATCAACAGCAATAGTACATCGGAGACTACAGTCAATTCTCCACCGCCGTCGGCGATCGCTCCTTCGATTAATTCAGCCAATTCAGATTTATGTACCGTAGGTGTATCAGGCGCGGTTCAAACACAGATATTAGGTATATCGGGTGCCAAGATGGTTCGTGATATGAACTGTGAAAAACTAAAGAACGCTAAAACATTATATGATATGGGAATGAAGGTAGCCGCTGTTTCGGTAATGTGTCAAGATCCTCGTGTATTTAATGCTATGATGGACGCAGGCACACCTTGTCCTTACGATGGTATGATTGGTGACGCAGCCAAGGCAGCATGGATTGCCAATCGTGATGAACAACCTGAAGATCCGCAAAGCAATATAATAAAGGATATGAACGATGAGACCAAGTCTACTTTGTTCGGCGGTGGCCTTGTGGGCGGCCTCCTTCTCTTATTGCTACTCTGATACAACATATAGTTCAACTAATAACGCTGCGGCGGAAGCTTTAGCGTGGGCAATGAAAAATGTTTTACCTGATTCAACTGCGCCTTATATCACAGTAGAAATAAATGGTTTAGCTTATCAATATACAATGGTAAAAGATCCTGAGGCAGATGCAACTGTTACGATTTCAAACGAAGACGCTGCAAATCCTGGGACAAATATTTTTGAAGAAACAGATGATTGGAGTGGTAATCCTGGCGGAACTGTAAGGAAATATTTTAGATTTGACTATACAGATTCTTCTAGGTGGGGTGATGGCAAAATAAGTGTTGAAGGCGAAGGTACGGTTACGGACCCATTTGTAGTTTACAATTACAAGATGGTAGTAGATGAAAGTTTCCAATGTTTTTCACCATTATCAAATCCAAGTTGCCCTGGATATTCCACGGCACTGGCTGAGTATTTAGCTTCTCTTGCGCAACCACCGTCAATTGGCGATCCGTATTATGACGAGTGGGTCCAAGCAGAATTAAACCGTGAAGCAAATAGAGATGAGGAAGAATTAGAACAAGCCGACAACAGTAATGAAGTAGAAGATGATTTGGAAGAGCAGCTGGGTGGTAATAACAATATCGACAAGTTAGTTGATAGTGCAGCCCAGCAATCAATTTTAGCAAATTTATCGTTAAATCCAAAGATTGTACCATATTATAAAGTAACGATCCCGGGTGGAATATACGAAGATACCTTAGTGTTACCTTCGACAAGTTATCCGGATAATAGAAGAGCGATGAGGAACTTAGCGTCTGACGCTAATCATAGATCTATGGTACGCTCACAATACGAACGATAAGGAGAAATTGTATGTTCAAACATTTAATACTTGGCAGTGCAGCCATGCTGATTTGCAGTTCTGCAGGCGCGGCGGAAACTCCAATCACTGGTAACGTAGCGTCAAAATGTTCGATTTTTACGGACACAGCTGGTGTTTATGGTAACCCTACACCAGACGAATTAAGTACAACACCTGCGGACGGTGGTGTTTATCCAGTTGTACGCTATGATGTTGCCATTGCAGACTATTACACCGCTAAAATTTCCTGGCCAACTTCGTTTTCATCTGCACCGAGTCTTACTGACTCAGTAACATGGGATGGCGAAGTTACAGTAACGAATACATCAGATACTAATATGTCAGGATATGAAGCAGCTAAAATTGAGTACGACAACCACACTGAATACGATCTTAGTGTAGCTGGATCTACTTGGTTCTCAGTTGAGTCAGAAGCAAAATATGGTGTAGGTAAATCACTACCTGGTGGTGAATACAAGGCAAACGTTATTGCAGAGTGTATTGCGGACTAAGGTGTTAATTTGGGTAAAAAGTATATTGAGGGATTAAGAATGAAGTATTTGGTGAGTTTGTTTATTATGTTAACTTGTACACCGGTTTTATCACACGAATTGACACCAACATACCCAAAAATGCGCCCTGCATATGTTGACGGTGTGTTGGTGACAACTATGGATATATGGAATAGAAGAACCGATGTAGAATACTACGAAATTGAAGTCTTTAATAAATATTGGGAGCCACTTCCGTTTGCTTCACAAAATAAAATAATAAAGATTAACTATTTGGAAAAGCAGCAGTTTAATGTCTATATCAAAAGCGAGCATGGAAGTAAAGCTGTATATATATGTACTACCTCTAAATTGTTGAGGGAAGATGTACTATCAACCGGAGTGAAATCGAGGATTTGCTCCAAGATAAAGTGAGAACATTATGCGTTACATTATTTCATTGTGTTTGCTGTTGTTTACGACTACCGCAAATGCAGACTCTGGTTCGGTAAGTTTAGCATTACCGAGTGCACCAGGAAATTACCAATCTGATAAATTCAAGGCTGGTGATTTAGATTGTTCTAATGCCATCGGATCGGCTACACAACTTGAGCTCGGTGTAACTGGTCTTATTGACGGCGGTTATTATGATGAAGTGAATCGATATATTAACGATAGACGTGTTGATAACGTCGGTGTATACGCAAGGATTGTTATACCACTCGGCGCAAGACCTAAAGAAAGAATTGATTGTAATAGGTTATACGAAATGGAATTACAGTTAAAATCGCTGGAATTAGAACGTTTAAGAAGAGAGCTTCAGCAATTGAAAGAATTATCTTTTGAGGAGTAAATATGGCTGAATTTGAATTTGCAGGAACCACGTTTAGAGGTGGTAAGATGGTGGCGGTTTTAACGGCATTATCTACTTTAGGCGGTGGCGCCTATGCGGGTTTTGAATTTTACACGGACTACATGAACATGAAAGAAATTGTTGAAAATATTGATATTGATGAAATTGCAGCTGCCAACGCAATGCAATTACAAAAATTAGAAGATGCTATTGGATATACGCAAGATATTAAAGGAGATTTAAAAGGTGACATTAACAGGAGTGAAGAGTTAATATCATCGTTGGAAGATCAAATAGTTGCAATGGAAACTACCGTAAGAACTTTGCGTAAAGATGTTTACGATAAATTAGATACGTTTGAAGAGCGATTAAGAGTAACACTCAAAAGTAATCAAGATACGATGTCTGATTTACGTGATCGTATTAGTACTAATTTAGAAAACTCTGAGGCAAGAATTAAATCTACACAAGCAAGTATTGGTGCAACTCTTGAAGGTGTAAGAACAGAAATGAACCAAGTTCAAAAAGATGTAACTGCATCTATCCGAGAGGTTGAAGCTGGTGTTCGCCAAACAGATAAAGATATCAGGGCTGATATGAAACAGCTTGATAGAGAGATCTTTGAAAGATTGCAAGAAGCATTAGATAATCCATTATCAGAATAGGAGATAAACATGTCAGGACCAACGAGAACGTGTACAGCATGCGGCCATGATTGCCATTGTGATAAATCTGATTGTAAAAATTGCCAAAACGATGTTTGCATAAGATGCAAATGTGAAAAAGATGTCTGACGACTATTATGAAAATACTAGAGAACAAATTCGAGATATCAGAAGAAGAATTAAAATCCTTAGAGCAGAACTCAATAGTAATACGCCACGACCCAGTTCTATTCAAGACAATGGAGAGGTGGAAGGAACGCCACGGGAAACCCCCACAGTTCAAGTCGATCCGAGGGAAGAACTCAAAAGAAAATTAATGAAAAGAGGATAAGTATAATTAAATGGAAGCTATTGCCATTATAGTATTTCTAGCTATGGGAAATACAATAAACAACTTAGAAAACGAAGTCGCAACGTTAGGTTATTTTCAAGAGCAAAATACTGCCGAAAGTTTAGAGCAACAAAAACAGATTAATGATCTTATAATTAGTACGGAAAAATTAGAACTTCAAGTTAAAGAATTAGAAAAGACAACTGAAATGAATCATCTTGCATTATCAGGAGCAATTGCTGCAAAATATGCAAGGCATGAAACGTTTCACGACATGCAACAAATACAGATAGATATCATGGAAATGAGACAAGATGATATTTTAGAAAGAATGCTAGCAGCAGGGGAGTAACAATGTTAGAAAATTGTGCAAAGATGGCAGAGATCGCCGAACTTGCGTATTTAGATGGGCCTGAAGCAAAACCTAAATATAAGAAACTAGGTTATACAACCCACAAGTTCGTTGAAGTAAACGGTGCACAATGCCACATCATTTCAAATAAAGAAGAAATCGTAATTGCATTCCGTGGTACTGAGCCAAAAGAGTTTTCCGATATTAAGGCAGACTTAAACGCTTGGCCAGATAAACCAAACAATGGACACGGATTGGTACATAACGGGTTTCAAGAAGAAGTAAATAAGGTGTGGCCTGATATTGAAAAGGCTTTATCTAAAATGAAAAGAATTGGAAAACATTTGTTTCTCTGCGGCCATTCTTTAGGAGCTGCAATGGCAACAGTTGCAACAAGCCGACTCGGTGATAAAGTTACTGCTTTATATACATATGGGTCGCCAAGAGTAGGAACTAGAAAATTTGTTAAATCGTTTGATAATATACCTCATTTCCGCCATGTTAACAATAACGACTTGGTCACTTGTGTTCCTTTTGCTGCAATGGGATATAGACACCATTCGCAACCGCGATACATCAACTACTTCGGTAATATTAGAAAAATGAGTAAATGGCAAAGAACAAAAGATAAGTGGCGTGGAAGATGGCGCGCATTTAAAAAAGGAATGCCATTCGACGGAGCATACGATCACGGTATGAACCATTATTGTAAATACACGAAAGAAAATGAAAATGTCTGATGAAATTGAAATACCAAAAATATTACAAAAGCCTGTACCATTAAAAGATGAAGATACACCAGAAGGAACTTTTGATTTAAGCTTTAGGGTAATGAATAATGAAGTAATAGGCTTTGCCATGCGGGTTGATGATTTCAAAGCGAAATGGCTTATCCTTGGTCTTATAGCTATTGCAATACTAGGTTTTGTTGCAACAGCCTTTGGTCCAATGATAATGAATACTTTCGGTGGCTAAACTGTTTGATAAATTCTTT
>OBMK010000509.1_pt1 | contig 37399 bp, 43 predicted proteins | sample 1539081 | NCBI WGS metagenome assembly OBMK01 (sample SAMEA3355528, study PRJEB22509) | marine metagenome | biome: marine; feature: river plume; material: water | place: USA | collected 2010-08-07 | depth 0.5 m | reverse complement strand
TCTTGATTATTTGCGGCGGGCTATGGGCCAGCACAGCATTCAGTGATCTCGATGACTCAATGAATTCCGCAGAATATGATGAGAACACGATCATTTCATCGAGTGAAGGGAGTTTTGGAATCTTCCCTTGCCTCGGTGGGCTCATCATGCTCACCATCGGGTCCTACACCCTTTTTGCATCCCTGATTCCAATCATCGCTGGTGGCGTCAAGGGTGTGAGTTTACAGGAACCAAAGCATGCTCGGAAAATAGAAACGGATGTTTTGTTAGAATGCCCCCACTGTTCAATCGAAATTCAACTTCCTGCTGATGCCAGTGGACTTTTTGCTTGCCCTGATTGTGAACAGGAATTTGAGTGGAACTAACGCCTCAATCAGCGAAAACACCTGCTGACATCATCCGCAGTGATGGGCCCTTCGCCTCGTTCGAGGATCGATTTTGTTGCGTGGTCCACCACAAACCAATGCAATGTGTCTTCGTTTGGAATTTCCAAACTGCGCCGAAACAAATCCTTGTCGAGGTAGACCGTGATGGTTCTTGAGCGAATGACTGGATCTTTGAAGGCAGCCCTCATTATGCCGTCAAGTCGCATCTGTCGAAATTTGGAAGAGGTGCGGATGACAGGCATCTCAAGCACGTGGTGACTTTGGTCAACACCGGCTGCTTGCAATGCTGCCATTGACTGGTTGACCAAAGACTGATGCCACTGTTGAAAGGCGGTGATGATGACGAGGTTCTTGTCTGTGAAATCATCTGGAACCGTTTTCGTTTCCTTGTGGAGGTTCCTTCCGGTGACAGAAGGAAAGACGGATGCCATGCTAGATTGTCAGCGTTTTTTGCTCTTAACCATTCGTACTGCCCCTAATGTCGAGGTCGCTGGAATTTTATACACTGAGCGAGAGCAGGAACCGATGCAGCATTGCAAACCACTCATGTTGCTGGCGTTGCTCATGTGTGCGCCGTTAGCTGGGTGCTTGGAATCCTCTGAGGGCGAATCAGTGTTTGACTTGGTGGTCAGCCATGGTTCAGATAAGGGCATGATCGTCGAAACATATGATGACGGGAACCTGGTTTCGCTTGACCCAGTGGTGATTGTTTTCGATTTTTCACAGACCACTTCCTCCTCAGCGCTCACGACCTTTGGCCTTGCTTTGGAGGGTGGCGAGGCTGTTACAATGGATGCCAGTGAAGGGTCCAGCATCTCTTATTCCTTCAGCGAACATGGGGTGCACAACGTGTCCGTGTTCGCCATTGACGCAACCGGTGCAACTCAAAACCAAACGGTTCCGATCACGGTGGATTTGCGAATTGACTGGTCTGAAGAAGGGACCAATGATCCAATGCCATTGTCGTTTAATCCGACACCAAACAACGGCGGGGTGCATCCACTGGTCATCGAAATCAATTCGACGGTTGAAAATCCAAGCCTGATTGACGGTATTGGTGGCGGTGGACAAACGGTGCAATTCTCGTGGAACATCGTCGATGAGCTTGACGACACCTGTCAAAGCAAGAGCGGTCAGGCAGAAGATGGCAGTGACGATACTTGGAACACCATTCATTTCAACACGTACCTGCTGCATGAATTGAGAATCGTTCCCGAAGATGGTCAAGATTTCTTGAACATCCAACAGTCTGTGACCATTCTTTACACCACGGATTGAGGCGATTGTTTCCGTTCTCGCCGTCGTTTCATTAACGGTTTCTGGAGGTGGGAGTCGTGCCTCAGCCCTTCGGTTTTGCAAGGTTCTTCTTCTCCTGTTCAAGGGGGTTCTTGAAATAGGGGAGGTTTGTCGCATGTTTGCAAGTGGGGTAGCCCCCGCAATACACACCCCCCCAGAGTTGATCCCATGGCAAAGAAAGTAAGTGCAAAAGCACGTGCAGCAGCACGTAAGCAGCGAGACAAGTGGAAGATGAAGCGCTGGTACACGATTCGTGCACCACGCCATCCATGGGAATTCAAGAAAATTGGAGAGACAATAGGGGAGTCCGATGAACACATCATGGGACGAGTGTATGAAATGACGCAACAAGAATTCAACGGTGATTTCACCAAGATGCACGTGATCCTTCGATTCCGTGTCACTGAATGTGTTGGCCAAGACGCCTTGACCACATTCATCGGTCACCACCACCAAACTGACCACATCCGCCGACAAATCCGCCGCTACCGTGGAAAGGTCGACGATGTCGTCGATGTCGTTTCAACCGACGGATACCTCGTTCGATTGAAGCCACTCATCATCACGCAGAAGCGTGTCCAAACTTCGATCAAGCAGGCAATGCGAGCCAAGGCTCGTGAGTTGATTGTTGCTTTCGCAGCAAAGTCCACCTTCGCCAAGATCCAAACCCAAATTTTGGACGGAACCCTTGAAGAAGAACTGCGCAAGGCCGTCAAGCCAATCTATCCTGTAAAGAGCGTCGCCATCCGCAAGAGCCAACTCTTGCAAACTGGTGTCGTTGCAGACAGTGGAAAAACACTGGATGAAATTCACGCAGAAGAAGCTCGAAGCGATGCTGAACTCAAGGCAAAGAAAGCCGCAGCACTTGCATCGGCTATGGAAGACGAGGAAGAAGAAGGCGACGACGCCCCATCCATCCTTGACGCCGCAGTTCCAATGGAGCCAGCGTCTGAGAAGACCGAGGCACCAGCCGAGGAAGCCGCTCCTGAGGAAGCACCTGCTGAAGAAGCAGCACCTGCCTCCGACGTCGACCACAGCAGCATGACCGTTGCTGAGTTGAAGGAATTGCTCAAGGCCGCAGGAAAGCCTGTCTCTGGAAAGAAGGCAGACTTGATCGCACGCCTCAACGAGTGAAACCCACGAACTTCGGTTCGTTCACATGACCAGCGAAAGCAAGGTCCCCGAGTTCAAACAGCCATAGGGTTGACATAGACAAAGGGCGAGTGGATGAACATGGAACGATTGGGCGTCATTGGCGGCACTGGACTCATTGACATGACCTTGGGAGAACAACTCGAGGCACATGGATTGACCCTCGTTCAGCGCGACGCTGTCACGGTGGAGACACCGTACGGTGAAGTGCCATTGACCTGCATTCAACTCGCTCACGGCGATGTCAAGAAAGAACTCATTTTCCTGCAACGTCATCACAACGATGGCGCACCAAGCCGCCCGCCACACATGATCGAACACCGAGCCAACATGCGCGCTCTGTTTGACGCTGGTTGTGAAGCGGTGATGGCCGTGTGTTCAGTTGGCGCGATTCCAGAAGATTTCCCGCCAGGTAAAGTCGCTCTTGCGAATCAGTACATCGATTTCACCGGCCAGGAAAGCACCTTCCATGACGATGCGGCGGTGTTTACTTCGGTCACAGATCCTTTCGATGCAATCCTCAATACTGCGCTCGAATCAGTGCTTCGTGAGTCCCAAGGTTTTGCGGCAAACGAACGCATGCACTACACCTACTGGCTGGCTCAAGGACCTCACTTCGAAACGAAAGCAGAGATTGACGCCATCGATACGCTTGGTGGTCACATGGTTGGGATGACCATGCCTCGTGAGGTGAAGTTGGCGAAAGAACTCAGTCTGCCGTATGCGGCCGTGTGCATTTCTTCAAACTGGGCAGCTGGTCGTGAACCCGGCAACGCAAGCCAAGATTTGGATCACCACAGTGTCTCCTCACAAGCCAACAGAAGGCTCGCACCAGTGTGGGCGTGCATGCTTCATCTGCTCACAATGTAAGCATCGAAGGCATTAACCTCCTTCGATGGAACGCACCTCCATGCAAGGAAAGAGCGTTGAGCAATGGATGGCCCATGAGCCACAACATGAATGGGATGTCATGATGAAGAAGGTGGCAGCCTTTCATCACAAGCACGACTTTGAAGCGAACAACGGCCACGATATGGGTTACAGAATTGCGCTCACGGTTGAGGAACTCGGAGAGTTTGCAGCGGCGGTCACCAAGGGGAAACCGTTGGAGGATTGCGCAGAAGAAATGGCGGATGTCATGCTGTTGATGATGGGGCATGCTGTTGCCATGGAGATTGATTTGAAAGCGGCTTTTGAGAAGAAGTACGCCACCATTATGCAACGTCCATCGCGTCAAGGTCGACTCGGTTTGCGGGTCACTGAGTACTCGCCGGATGAATGATCAGCGAATCCAATGTTGGAAGGTCATCGGGTGTTCGTCCCTTGGACCTGCAGGAATGTGTCGCTCACCAATCAGGTGGAATCCCTCATCTTCCATCGAAGGTGCATACGTATCGGCACCTTCAACGGCCGTATGGACAATGGTTTTGTGAATTTCTTTGGTGTGTTCCATGAACAAGGCATAGATTTCGCCGCCGCCAATGATCATGATTTCTTCGTCCTCACCAAGCGCGAGAATGGCTTCGTAATCGAGCACTTCGACGTCATCACGGGCGCTTCTTGACATGACGATGTTGCGTCGGCCAGGGAGGGCCTTTGGCAGGCTGTCCCATGTCTTTCGGCCCATCACGATGGTTTTCGACATCGTGACTTGCTTGAAATGTTGCAAGTCGCTGGATTGCCGCCATGGCAGGTCACCATCTTTTCCAATGGCGTTTTGTGTGTCGCATGCAAAAATCATTGTGAACATCGGAACGCCTCACACAGCAATTGGTGCAGAAATATGCGGATGGTGTTCGTAGCCAACCACTTCGATGTCGTCGTAGGTGAATCCATCGATGGTCGTCACATCTGGGTTGAGTTTGAGTTGGGGGAGTGCCATCGGTTCTCGACTGATTTGCAGGTTGGCTTGCTCAAGGTGGTTGCTGTAGAGGTGTGCGTCACCCAGCGTGTGGACAAAGGCGCCAGGCTTCAGGCCGCAGACTTGCGCCATCATGTGGGTGAGCAACGCATAGGAGGCGATGTTGAACGGAACGCCAAGGAACACATCGGCGCTTCGCTGGTAGAGTTGGCAGTTGAGTTTTCCATTCGCTACATGGAATTGGAAAAAGGCGTGGCAGGGCATCAGCGCCATCTCATCCAATTCACCAACATTCCAAGCGGAGACAATGATTCGACGGCTGTTTGGATTGTTTTTGATCATGTCAATCGCTTGCTCGACTTGGTCAATGATGCGACCGTCTTTTGCTTCCCAACGGCGCCATTGTTTTCCATAAACGGGTCCGAGGTCTCCATTCTCATCCGCCCAATCGTTCCAAATTCGTACGCCATTCTCTTGGAGGTAGGCGACATTGGTGTCGCCTTTCAAAAACCACAGCAACTCATGGACAATGGACCGGAGGTGCAACTTCTTGGTGGTGACCATCGGGAAGCCCTTGGCAAGGTCAAACCTCATCTGATGGCCGAACACAGAAAGGGTCCCTGTACCTGTTCGGTCACCTTTCTGCTCCCCTTCATCGAGGATTCTTTGAATCAGTTCATGGTACTCTTGCATGGACTCACCACACCTTCGTTGGAACGGAGGCTCTTGAGGGTTCTTGATGCCCATGTTCAAAGAACCAAGAACAAATCATCCTCTTGGCATTCAGGTGCTTCGAGGTAGCGTTGAATTTGTTCGCCACTGTATTGAACCAAGAATTCCTCCATGACCGGCTGAATCAAATCGAGGTCCCAGCCCCGGCAGACATACCATCGCCGACCCATGGTGGCAAGGATTCGAAGCCCTTCCATTGGTTTGCCTTGCTCCAAGCACTTATTTGAGGCTTCAATTTGTTGATGATCTTGTTCTGTGGAGTACACGTGATCTTTGGCATGATACACCGGTGAATCACGGCGAGCAATTGCTTTCTTCCGCATTGTCGTCGGTGTTTTACAAAGTGGCCAACCCATGTTCCCAAGCAGCACAAGACTGACCATGGAATCTGTGGATGGCGTCATGACCTCAGATTTTTGCCTCGATACACAAACTGACTTTTGAGCCATCATAATGGTGAGGTGTGGGTCGCCGCCGAGGATTCTCACTTTCATGGATTGAAAGATGTCAACGCTGATGCCCGGTGGGCCGTCATTCGACACGAGAAACGGACGGGAGGAGCGGGTGTCAATTGACCATACAGGTGACTCTTTGACGATGTCCATCAAGAGGCAGAGGCCTCTGAGTTCAGCAGCAATTTGTTGTTCACAGGCTCCCTCGATTAGTTTGAGGGTCCCGAGCGGTGTCGCTATAGGTTTCACCCAAGCACATCATTCGACATTAATTAAGCGATGAAATCAAGGGGCGCCCAATTCGAGCATGCTCTTCATCAATTGGTCAGTAAATTTCCGATACAATTGAGCCAGCTGCGCCCTGATTTCATGGTCTTCGAGCGTTGCCATCTGCTCGAGGTCCTCACTTGTAACGGCCCCACCGTGTTCGTGACCAAGCCACTCAAGCCATGTTACGCCCTTGCCGACGTTCATCGTGATCCTTCGGTACAAGCGAGGCCACTTGTGCCGTTGCGGCTCCATGACATCGCGTGTGCCTTGCAGGGCAATCGGGACCACAACGGCGTGTGGGTAGGATGCCGCAAGTCGAGCAGCACCCGTTTTGCCGGGGAGCAAGAAGGGGGCTTCAGTGCGCTTTGAGCGTGTGCCTTCAGGGAAAATTCCCAAGGCTGCATCTGCTTCCAGCACATCTGCAGCGTTTGACAATGCCTGTTCACCACCTTTGTCTCGTTTTGTTTCGATTTGACCTGTGGCCCGCATGAGTGTTCGCAAGGCTGCGTTTCGGAAGTGCCCGTCCTTGGCCAAGTAGCGAACCGGCCGCCGAGAGGACGAGATGACCATGATTGGGTCAACGTGGGAGAGGTGGTTGGCCGCAAGAATGACAGGGCCTTTTCTCGGAATGTGGTGGACGCCGGAGATCTTTGTGTTGACAAGTGGGCGCAAAAGCGGCGAGATAATCCATCGTAGGATACCGTAACTTGGTGTTCTTGGCATCTTGACGCCGGTGGTCGGAATGCGCCAATGCTGTTCAAGGGACTGCCATGCTGTTGCAAGGCCCTGGGCACGCTCCATATACCCTCGGGGCGCATAAGGGGCCTTATGACTTGCCGCACGATTTTCGCCTACACTCCTGTTTTTTCCCTCGGAACTGAATGCGGGGCTGGTGCGAAGAATCAAAGCATCCCGCCATGAGGGTACAGCATGAACGAGGGCCATCTTTCCTCCTTTCATCGCATGCTCACAGCGAGTGTGCTGATGTGCTTGGTGAGTGTGGCTTGGAGCCCAGTCGCCCTTGCAGACACGGCTTGGAAAGAAGACGGATGGCTTACGACGACCCTTGCTCAAGACCGATTGGATCTTGGCGATGAGTTCGGTTGCTACGGTATGCTTGGCCTCTCATGGCAAACAGACCCAGGTGCTGTTGCCCTCGAATGCAGGGCATACATCGAAGACCGAGTCAGTGCAAGCATGTGGGGTGACACCCCGATCTCGACCTACACGCCCGACGGCCTGACCATGTCGCAACACACCACAATTGCTGGTCAAGGCTTTGTGATTCATGGTGACGAAACAGGCCTTAGCACGACCGCTTGGCACAATGCTACCGATGAGCCAACCGACAAATGGGACTGGTACAACCTCGGGCGTCGAGGTGGCTCCATGGAGCAGTTAATCGGTTCAGTCGAAGAAGTTCAAGCAGCAGTCGAGGAAGGTGGCCTTGTCAATCTATACTGGATTGGCAGGGTGAATGACGCCACCATACGCCATGACCGGGACATCAGTGCCTACCTTGAGCAAGCGCCCGATGTGTGGTTGACCACCTGGGGACAAGCATGGTCCTATTGGACGGTCGGTGAGTGCTATGAATTCAGCCACTCAGTCCGGACAGAAGGCGAGCAATCCATTTTGACCTTCGAGTCACTTATCACTGAAGAATGCACAGGAATGAACCCTGAAGCTTGGAATGTTCCAATCACGTGGCGCATCGATCTGAACGGCGCAGCGGTTGCTTCAGTGACGGATGATACTGGCTCATTGGAGGACATCGCCGGTGCCAGAAAGAGCGCTGAAGGCTATGCACAAGCAGACGGTGAATACCTCCATCTATCGCTGGTGAACGGCCACGCTGTGGAAGTGCGCTATAACGGCACGGAAGATTACGACATCATGGGGCGTTCATCATTCTTCAACAATCATTCGACAGCGGTCACCATTGCGGCCCATGAAACGCATGATTTGTTCAAATGGTCCAAGCGATTTGTCGACGACGAACACCTTGTCTTTACGTGGCTTGTCGAGCCTCGAGAAGGGCTTGGTGAATCCTCATGGTTGCGCTATGCTGCTGTTGCTGTTGGCATCGGCACCGTTGTTGCCATGATGTTTGTGCTCAAGCGAGAAGGGCTTGGACCGCTTGCAAAACGCAAGGAATGAACCACCTCCAAATCGAGTTGGCAATGAAAGATTATGTGGTCGCTCCTTGTAGCGTAGCCATGGGAAAGCGTGTGTTTTTCAAGTTTGTATCGGAGCCTAAAAATGATTCACTCAAGTCAATTGTCGGGTTAGCATGTGTCGCCCAAGCGATTGCTGATGGCCACGAGGTCAGCGTTTTTTTCGCCGCTGCTGGAACTCGATTGCTGAGTCAGGGCTACATTGACGTGTTGGACCAGGAAATGGGCGCTGATTCCAAAATGGTATCTGGAATGATGGAAACAATTGTGTCAAAGGCCACTGTGTACTGCTCGTTTGCTTCTGTCAAGGCGACACTCGGGGTCAACGAAGGCGACGGCGGTTTGCTTGTGGCTGATGATCAAATTGAATGGAGTGGCCCACCCGGTGTCATCTTCCTCGCCACAAATTCAGATGTTCAACTGACGTATTAGAACGGCTTCGCAAGGCTTCAACGGCCGGCGTTTGCATGTTCTGTGCGCATGTGGCTTCATTTGCAGTCGATTGGAATCAAACAGTCTCATCTGCCCGGTTTAGCACCCATTCAAACAACGAATCGAGGCTCGGGCGAAGTGCAATTGCATCCTTGGTAAGTGTGTATTCAACGGTTGCAGGGACGGTTGCGTAGGCCTTTCGATTGACCAAGCCACTTGCTTCGAGTTCCGCCAAACGTCGAGCAATTGTGGTTGAAGATGAGTCAACTCGTTTCTTGATTTCTGAAAACCGCATTGGCGCAGGATCACAGTTCATGACGTACAATATGTTGAGCATTTTTGACTTCGAAAGCATTACGAGAAGATGATCCACATGCGTTCTGGCCGATTCACACATGGCTTCCATTCGCTGTGATTGTGCTTGACTCATGAACATTGGAGGTATCATTTTGTTATTAGGGAGCAGGTTACAACATTGTTACAAAAAAACACCTTTGCCACTCTGTGGTTTATGTATCGAACGACAAAGCCGCCGGTATGACCGCACACCCAAACGGCAAAACCATGAAGACAATCAGTTTCAAAAAGCACGGGAAACCAACTGAACTGAAGAAATTTGAGACCGCCTATCCCCACGGATTTGATGCTTCGAACAACATCGTCATCAAAGTCCATGCAGCATCTGTGAACCCAGTCGACAAAGCCCTGCTTTCTGGTGACTTGAAAATGGTACGCCCCGTTGCTGCCTTCCCTCACGTCATTTGCTACGATGTGGCTGGTGTTGTTGCTGAAGCAGATCAAGCTGGTACTTTCTCAGTGGGCCAACCTGTGTTTGCTCGCCTCTTTGGAAATGCAAAAGATGGAAAGAAAACCCCGTGGTACCGTGGTGCAATGGCAGAATTCTGTGTTGCTGATGTGTCCAATGTGGTGGCCAAACCCGAGAACCTTACGTTTGAGGAAGCAGCATCAATTCCACTTGTCGGTATGACGGCGCTTCAAGTTCTGAAAAATTCAGGACTCAAAGAAGGCGATTCCATCTTCATCTCAGGAGGCGCCGGTGGCGTCGGTACAATGGCCATTCAACTCGCAAAGCATGTCTTCAAGGCAGGCCTGGTTGTCACAACGGCATCCAAGGGAGCGAAGGAAAAGTTGTGCAAGAGCCTTGGTGCAGATGTTGTTGTGGATTACAAGAGTCAGAAGTTCGATCAAGTCTATGGTGGGAACGAGGCAGACAAATTTGACGTGTGCTTCGACACAACGGCTGAAAGTCTTCAAATGGCTTCGATCATCAAAAAAGGTGGTCGAATTGTGTCCATAGCTGGCATGCCAACCCTCGAAGAGATCCGTCGAATTGGCGGGACAGCATGGATTCTCAAGCTCTTCCTCAAGCGCAAAGAAAAGCGCAAGGAATTCAAAGCGGCTGCAGCAGCCAACGCAAGTTGGAACTATCTCTTCCTTTCACCTAGTCAAGAGGACCTCTCGGTTCTAGCAAGTCACCTTGCGAGCGGTGCGGTGAAACCTGTGCTCGATGGCGTTTGGGATTTCCACTCCGAAGATGCCGAAGCCGGTTGGCAAGGTGCGTTCAATCGTTCCTTTTCGGGCCGTGCAAAAGGCAAGTGCGTGGTCAAGATCGTCGCTTGATTGTGGAAGACGCCTTCGTGCGTTTTATGGCGTTCATGCTAACGTTCTGATACGTTGAATCTATTTCGTGGAAGACGTATACACAAGATGCTTGTTGCTTCAAAATTTTATAGCCAAGGGTTTCTTTTAGGACGTTCTCAAAGAATGACGCATGGTTCGAATAACAGCGTTGATGTTGACAGTTCTGTTTGTCATGTTGCCTCTTGCTGGCTGCTTGTCCAACGACGAAAATGAAGATGTGGGCAGTGAGGATGCGAACCTTCTCGATGCTGTCGCCTTATTGGAAGAACAAATTGAACACAAGGATCGGCAAATCGAAACGCTTGAGGGAATCCAACGGGATTACGAGCGCGATGTTGCGCTCATGGCCGATGTGTTCCGAACCAACCTTTCTGGTCTGAATCTCTCAGACGTCAGCCTTGCCCACGCCATCTTGCGGGGCGTGAACTTCTCACATACCAACTTGAGCGGAGCTGACTTAACGGGCGTCGACCTTCAGTTCGCCATTTTGAACCATACAGACCTGCGAGGAGCGGTGTTGACAGGTGTGAAGACAGCGGGCGTGGTTGGCTGCGAAACTTCGCTTCTTTCAAGCGGTGACTTTTGTAGGCATGGCGTCTTGCTTTCTACCGATGGTGTAGATCTGAGCGGCGTCGACCTTTCGGGTCTTGATTTGAGTGTAATGAATTTCCATGACGGGACCTATGTCGGCACGAATTTTTCCCAAGGTGTCCTCTACGGGGCATACTTTTACGGCGCCAACCTCGAGAATGCTGTGTTCGATGGAGCCAACCTCAACGGTGCCTATTTCACCTCTGGGGGCCGTTTGACGAACGCCAGTTTAGTGGATGCAGACCTGCAGTATGCCCATTTTTTCAAGGCGGATTTAACGGGTGCCAACTTGACCGGGGCAGACCTGACAGACGCTGATTTACGACAGGCCAACTTGGACAACGTCATTTGGGGGAATACGATTTGTCCAGACGGAACAGTTTCTGATGATCATGGGGGTACCTGTGAGGACAACCTGATTGAACCGGTTCAATATTCTGATGAATAACCTCTGTCACAGGTGTTCGACGAGGGATCTCCTTGTGCTTGGCAGGTTTTCTCTCCTTTGACTCAAGGGCCGTGAATGGTTGGCCTAGTGCCGCTTTGTATTGACGTTCATGTAAGGGCAGGCGATTGAAGGCGCACTGATATCCCTTTGAAAATCCAATTCGTTTCAATTGGTATTCGAATCGACCCTTGCAACTTATCCGAATCGGTTTGTTGATACACCCACTTGAACTCGGTTCACCATGGAGAACAGGAAATCACTGATTATCATTATTTCAGCCATCATAATGATTGCTGGCCTGATATCCATGTTCTATTTTTCGAACGAACTTGAAAAAATAGGAACGTACGAATCGATTCATCTCCTCTATATGTTGGCATCTCAAGGTGCATGTGGAATTGGATTGATCGGATTGATAGTGGGTTTGGGATTGAAAAATTCAAGTCCAGAGGGATCTTTTTGAGGAGCAGATACTTCATCCCGCTCGTGATGATTTTGCTTCCACCAATCGGCCTGATTGTAGGGGCAATCCTCGCCCAGCCATTATCTGAATTGTTTCCGCAAAGTGGGATCACTGACAATTATGAAATCGCAGGGGTATTCGGTGGACAAATCGGTATTCTTTGGGCAATTGTAATTGTTGCGATACGGCTTCTTAATGATTTGAAGAAAGAGTGAGGTGCGAATGGGTAGCCTCTGTGGTGCGGGTATTCGCATGGGCCTCTTGTTGGGCTAAAACCGGCTCAACCCTTATCAATTCTAAGTCCCTAGGGAGTTTATGGTTGACATTCAATGCCCTCATTGTGAAGATGAAATAGAATTGGATGATGATGCATTTGGTGAATTCCAATGCCCGCACTGTGAAGGAGAATTTGAGTGGGGGGAAACGCCGGAAGCGAGAGGTATGGAAGGAGTTTATTCTGCGCCAATGAGCGGTATCAAGCTTGCTTCTCATGCCCTCCATGGCGCAGGAGGATTGATGTTGATCATTGGTGTATTCACCGGTTGGATTGCAATTGTATTTGATGACATGGTAAGTGCTGGACCTTTTGGCTTGCAATTTTCATTGTATGGATTCAGTGCTAAAAGCGGATGGTTTAGTTTCTTGGAAGAGGATTCTGTCCTGGCTATTTTTGGCATCATGTTCATGATTCTTATCCTCATTGCAATCGTTGTACAAATTGCACATTTGGTGTTCAGAGTCGTCATTCACATGGAAGATTCTGGAACACTCGAAGTTGGTCAGGAAATGGCATTCAATTCTTACACATACCGATGGCACACATCATTGGCAGCATTGGTCTGTTCTGTAGCAGGATTGATCGTGATGGAAATTGGTTTACTGATTGCGTTTGGGGAGTTTGGTTTCCCTCTCCCCAGCCTCTTTGCACTTTTACTAACTGGAGTTCTTGGCGCACAATTCTGCATGATGAATGTTGAATTAGCGAATGAGTGAAGCAGTCATTTCTCGATCAATACTCCTGTACAGAACAGCAAGGGAGGCTGACTGGAATGGATGTTGCGCATATCCTTACAGTGGCGAGCGTTTGCAGCACATGAAACATGCCGAAATGCATCACAAATGCAGTAACTACTCAGTTTCTCCAATGAAATCTCGTTCTTTTTGTTTGAATAAAACTCCGGAATGAAGAACGGCTGAACCAAGGCACCCAGCGAGTATGAACAGAATGGCTCCCGAAATTCCTGGGCTTGCGATTGCGACGCGTAAAATGACTGTTGAGAGAATGAACCCAGTGTTTCTGGCTAAGTGTGAGAAATCGGTGATGTGCTGATAGGAGACCAGTAAGATGAGGATGTCAGCCATGATCAACACGGTGAAAAAGTCGAGGAAGAAAATCGTGCGGTTCGTGGATCCGTCTCCCTCAAATACGTTGTAGGTCCATGATGAAAGAGAGTAGATGGCCGTTAAGATGTACAACACAAGCAGTAAGATGGCAAGCTGCTTTTTCTGCGAAATGAACTTCTCCAAACCATCGCTATCATTGGTTGTTATACTCGTTTCACGCTTGTGGCTGGTAAAGAACAAGGCAGTGAGAAAGAGAATCAAAAAGGCCAAACATTCCACTGCTAAGGTCGTGATGCTTTCATCAATGGTTGAACGAACTGAAGCGTCGATATCAGACAACCTCTTCAGAATATCTCTGACCACCAGCAACGTAATGATTTCAAATTGCTTTCCAATCGAATTGGTGAACGAGTCCGGAATGGTGCGTATCAGTTCGTAGACTTCGTAAGCCAGAAAAATGGAAAAAGGAGTGTACAAAGCGTCGAGGTAGGAATCAAACAATTGACTGGTTTCTGAACTGAAATCAATCAGAGAAAGCTGGTAAAGCAAGCACAACAACAAGTGGAGCAAGAAACCTAGAATGGCGGTTCGAACGCAACCTGTTCGAAGCGCTTCGTTTGCCCTATGACCAAGAATACGGTCGAAAAGGACGGCACCTTGCATGGCCAGAACTCTCGATGGTTCATTGAAATAGGTGCGTTCTCGTCCATGAGCATCTTATTTGCCACAATTTGTAACCGAATTGCCAACAGCAACACCTTGAGAAGGTCACTTCCTTTCACCAATGGAATGACTTCAGTCCATTGTTCACCGTGGTATTCTTCGAGTTTGGCTGGTATACGTTTTCAACAATGGCATCCGCAACCTAAGGCATCAGAAAGGTCAGGATGCGTCGTTTTGCTTGAAAGGGTTGATGTTTGCGCTCGCCCACTGTTGGCAGTCGATGGCATTGGATTGGCAAGTCTAGATCCGAACGTCAATTGACGGCTGAGAAATAATAAGCACTTCCGAGCAGGGTCACAAGGGAGCGACATGCGGGTTTGCTACGGTTTGGTTGGCATGACGCGAGGTCATGCTGCCAGAGCCCTTGCCATTGGTCAGGAACTGCTCGACCGTGGTCATGAGGTGTTGTTCTGTACGGAAGGTGACGCTGAAGAGTTGTTAAGCGCACGGTTCGGCAAGGAACGTGTGTTGAAAACTTCAACGCCAAAGTATTACCTCAAGAACGGACGCTTGTCGATTTGGAGAACCGTTTTCGGAAACAGAAAGTACCTCTATGGGCGTCGAAAACTGGCCAAGCCCCTTCTTGCACACCTCCAAGAATGGAAACCCGACATTACCATTTCCGACTATGAACCCCTGATGTGGCAAGCCTCGAAGGTGCTCAAGATTCCACATGTTGCCGTCAACAGTCAAGAATTCTTTATCTCAAGCCCACTGCCAAAAGGACTCAGCCTTGCTCACAGAATTCAGGCCAAAGCCGGTGGCATGATTGTGCGCCGTTTCTCCCCCACTGCCGACCTTCGAATCGTTGGGAAAATATTGGTTGAAAAGCGCCCGAAAAGCAAGGCAGTGTTTGTCGGTGCGATTCTAAGAAAGGAATTTGACAACCTCACTTGGCAGCCTCAAGGCGAGCATTTCGTCGTCTATTCATGCCCGATGCTCGAACAATCGCTTGCAGGGATCAACCGAATCGCCCAGCGTGAACAAAAGCGTGGCAAGGTGTTTGGTGTCCCGGCATCAATGGTCGAAGGCTACGATTGGCTTGACCATCAACCAACCTCCGAAACAGGATTTCTCACAGCGGTTTGTTCTGCGGACTTTACCGTCGCAACACCCGGAAACCAATTCATGGCGGAGACGCTCCTTCTCGGCCTCCCTGTGCTGATGACGCCAACACCGAAACAGTTTGAGCAAGAAATCAACGCCAAGATGCAACTGCAAGCGAGGCCACATCAGTACGCGATGTTTCATGCTGATGCCCAAATTCCTGATCCATCAATGGCTCATTACGACGCGACTGACGCAAGCGGGCGAAGCAAAACGGTTGACTTGATTGAGGCGTTGCTCACGCAATAAGAAGCACCCACTCCGTCCCCAAATGGCTGAAACGATAGCAGAAATCATCCGTCTTTTCTTGCAAAAAACCGCTCGAATCTCGACGGAATAGAATTTGACCGGTTGAAGTTTTTTTAATGATAATAATCCATTGTTTCTTATGGAGAGCGCAAAAAACCATGCCGAGATGGTCTCGTTTGCCGCGTATTTACCTGAAAAAACCGTTAAAACCACATCATTTGCGGGAACAAAGGACATGCCTCGTTCACTCGACTTTGTTCGATTGACAGGCATCACCTCACACCATGAGGTTGCCAAAGAACAAGGGAGCCTCGAATTAGCCGTTCAGGCTGGTAAGAAAGCGATTGCGAGGGCAGGCATTGAACCGGATTCTCTCGGTTTGATCATCAACGCCTCGGTAAGCAAAATGAATCCCAACTTGGATCAGCACCTCTCACCAAGTCTCGCAACTTTAGTGGCCAGTGAACTCGGTGCCAAGAATGCTCAAACATTTGACGTTTCAAATGCCTGTGCAGGAATGGTGACGGCTTTGATGATTGCAGAATCGAGAATTAAATCTGGAAAAATAGAGTATGCAATGGTGATCTCTGGAGAGTTCATCACCCCAATCATCGATGAAGCCAAAAGGAGAAATCTGTATCTTACGCCACGTGCAATTGCCTCCCTGACGGTGGGGGATGGTTCGGCTGCCTACATCTTAGGCCGGACCAAACACGAGGGTCGAATTAAGTTCAGCGAACCGATTACATTCGCTCAATACAATCGACACTGCATCGGCCAAGCATCGAAACGCCATCGGGGTCCACAAATGCGTACAAAGGCGAGGGATTTACAAAACGGGGTCATGACCAACATTGGAATCTTTTTACAACGCTCCTTGCTTCATATGGACCTCAAATGGAATGAAATCGACCATACATACTCGCATCCAACAACTCCGAAAGCCGTCAAGAAAGGTGCAAAAATCGCAAGCGATTTACTGGGCGAAATTAATTTCCTGCACAATGATAGCTTCGATACTGCAAACACAGCATCGACGACTCACGGCGTCTTACTGGAGAAATCGCAAAAGAATGGTTACCTGCAATCGGATGAAACTGCGATTATCATTTCCTTTGGCTCAGGACTTGCCATCCTCGCCATGCATTTCAATCTTCCAAAGGGGGTGAAAGATTGGTCGTGATGTTGTCGTGGCAGAGTTGCAAAATAAAGCCCACACACCTTCTCAAGTCAACACTTACCTTGGTGAAAGAAACGATCAAAATGGCCAATATCCAACTTGAAGACATCGGGCTCATTGTACATGGTGGGGTCTACAAGGAGCACTTCAGGACAGAACCTGCATTTGCGACCCATATCCAAGGTGATTTATCGCTGCATTGTACACAACTCTCGATGAACAGTCCACATTGTTTTTCCTTCGATGTCACCGATGGCAGTTGTAGCCCACACATCGCACTCCAATCGATTGCAGATCTTCTGCCAAGCATGAAATCAAAGTATGCATTGTTGTGTGTCGGTGATGATCGACCAACGAAGCATTCTGAATGGAATGAAGAATCGTATTGCTTTGTGGCAGTGATCGGTATGTCTGGAGACGGCCCTCGATTGGTATCGGTTGATTTTGACGATCATCAATTAAATCCCAATTTGACCATCAGAGGATATTTTGATGAACAAGTAAGGGGCAACAAAGTTGTTGAATCTGGGACCACCACATACGCAGAAACAAAGCACGACGGTCACTCCTTTTCAGGCCATCAGCGATGGTTATCTGGGCAGCATATGCACGCATTCCACAGCGTTATGGATGAACATAATGATACACATGAGCATTGCATCGTTGACCGGTCAGGTAAGTCGACCACTGCCAAGTGGGAGTTTTGAGTATGAACGATCAACGGAGCAAGGAAGAAAAATTTCTTCTCGTTTTTTTGGTGGTCTTGTGCATCTATCACATCGTTGCTCGATTCGGTTTGGCAGTTGACCTGCAGTGGCATACCGATGTTGGCAGGGACAAGTTATTCACGCCTCCTCACATTATGATCCTCGCAGGAGTCATTCCCACCAGCCTGTTCATTGGTTGCTACGTATTGTGGTACAGTTTCATCAAACAAGACGATAAAATCGGCTTCACGCTTGGTCCTTTGACGGCGCCAACAAGCATTTGGATGATGATTTGCGGTTTGGCGACATTACTGATTGGTGGTTTGTATGATGATTTCTGGCACACAAGCTACGGCGTTGATACAACGATTATCACACCCCCTCACATTTGGACGTTTGCAGGTGGCATGTTAATTGAAATCGCAACGATTGTTTTGGCGTTGCAGATGAAGCAACAAATGAAAGAAAATACGCCTCCATGGATGAATTTGATAATTCTGGGAACATTGTGGGCACTGGTTTACCATTTCCATCTCGCATTTGCAAACTTCTTGGATCCACGGGTTTGGACCATTGAAATTCTGAATGTCAAAATCCTCTTGCACTTCATATTTGCAGGCGCTACACTGCTGCTCTTCCTTCCTTTAGCGGACCGATGGCTGGGTAAAAATGGGGCAATCCATCTCTCACGACTCTTACTTGGATCTCAAGTCTTATTCTTGGTATTGGTGCCGTTTTTGGTCACTTCCTTCATGACTGAGGAGCATTTTTTCCGTCCTGGTTCACCTCACACTACGTGGGCTGCTCACTGCTTACCATGGCTGTTAGTGCCTGGTCTCATGATTCTCAAACGGTATTCATCACTCGAAAACCCGAATTCCATGATTGCATTGGTGATGATCGTCGATGTGGTTTGGATTCCTACATTTGTTGACTACATTCCTGCCGAAGTTGGAATTTTTAACACACTGGTTTCGTTGGTCGTTAGCATCTTCATTCTCAGAGTCTTTTGGTCGTTGAGTCAAGGTTTTGGACCAGCAATTGAGCGATTATCTTCTCCTCAATTCATACGCTTACGAACGGACAATCACAGCCCAATGAAATTGGCATCCCTCGCCGGTGTTTTGATTCTGTTATTGGCACCAATCGCCAGCGGTCATACGATTCACATGACCGAGGAAGGTGAAGGATTTGATGCTCCAAAGCGTTTCTTAATCGATGTCGATGACCAGTATGTATGGGTTGAATTCATGATGTGGCCTCCCAAAGCAATCACTGAGACTGAAGTTCTCATCCTGCCAGCATCGAATGAGACCGTTGAAATCACGGATGCGTGGATTGAAATCGTGTATCCAACAGAAAACGATGAAGTTCGAATGAGGACGAATTTAGAGAGAGAAGGTGACTATTCACTGTGGACTGGACCGCTTAACTTCCCATTTGCAGGCAATCAAACTGTACAGATATGGCTTGAGGTAGACGGACGATCCACATTTACCGAAATCCCGGTGGATGTTGAAGGACCGCCACTGTTGCCAGTTTGGGTGGCTTGGCTTATCGCATTGACATGGCCGACGATGATGGTGCTGTTTTGGAAAAACATCTCAAATAAAATACCTCGAAGGGTGGAATGATGAGGGTCATTGTCACGGGTGCAACCGGCTCGTTGGGCCAGGCGTTGTTGGTGCGTCTGAGGGAGGAGAACTATTCTGTTCTCGGCCTTGGGCGTTCGCAACGCAAAATTGACCACCTCACATCTCAAGGATTTGAGATGAAGCAGTGTGATATCACAAATTTGCAACAAGTGAATGATTGCATCAGTGGCGGTGATATCGTCATTCATTGTGCAGCCTTCGCAGCCCCATTCGGCAGTAAAAAGAAGTTTTTCGAAACCAATGTTGAGGGGACCAAGAACATATTCACAGCGGCCAAAAACAGTTCTGTGTCTCGAATCGTTGCCATTTCATCAGCATCGGTGTTTGATGGAAGCAGCCATGAAAGGCCACATGGTGACCAAACTCCAAATCTACAATTCAGGCCACGGCATCCATATGGGGCAAGTAAATTTGATGCCGAGATGGTGTGTCATTCCAATGAAAAGGACTCATGGATTGGGCTAAGGCCTCGAGCGGTCTTCGGAAAGGGTGACCAAACCCTCATCCCTCGATTGAAGAAGTTAATCGGGAAGGGCCATTACAAAACGATTGGCGCTGGTGAGGCTTTCATCGACGTCACCTGCTTGTCCAATTTCATCGATGCGGTGTGCTTATCGATCACGGCACCAAAAGAAAGCCTCGGGCAATTTTACAATATCTCAAATGGCGATCCTCGGACCTTTCGAACGATTATGGAGACCTACACATCCAAATTTTCAAACAATCATAAGCAACGTAAAATTCCTTACCTGCCAGTTTTCTTGATTGCTCATCTTTTCAACATAACAGCCTCACTTGTTCCCGGTAAAAAATGGGAACCCAGCGTGACTCCCTACGGACTACGACAGGTGACGAGGTCGCTGATTCTGGATACATCGGGGGCTCAACAAGCATTGAACTGGAGCCCGAAAAAGACCTTTGAACAAGGGATGGAGGAGTTGGAATGAGTAAACTTCGTACCATCGCAAGGTATGTGATGACGCCTAAGAAGTTCAAGAGTCGAAGGCAGATCGAGAAGGTCCAACACGCTGGGATGAAAAAACATGTCAAGTTCATCAGGAAAAACTCACCATTTTATGCTCGGCATTGGGATGGTCTTTCCGATGATCAGTGGGCGGAATTCCCACTTATTGATAAGTCGGTGATGATGGAGAACCTCGGTGACTTGCTAACGGTTCGGTTGGATGTTGAACAAGCAACGAAGTTAGCAAAAAAGGCAGAGCAGTCCAGGGACTTCTCATCGAAAATTGGACCGTATTCAATCGGATTCTCATCAGGAACGAGCGGGTCCCGAGGTATGCATTTTGTCAGTGAAAAGGAACAAGCAAGTTGGGCCGGTTTCATGCTGTCAAGAGGATTGGATGATTCGATTCTTTCACGGCAAAAAATAGGTCTAATTTTAAGGGCGAATTCAAACACATTCGAGTCAATTGGTTCAAAGCGAATCAAATTCAAATTCTATGATTTGATGAAACCGCTCGAGGAAATCCATCAAATGATTTTACAAGATGACTTGGACATTCTCATCGGTCCACCCAGCGTTCTAAGGTACTTAGCGGACGTAAAATCACCGCTCAAAGTGAACAAGTTAGTCTCTGCAGCAGAGGTGCTTGATGAGATTGATCGCAGGCACATTGAACAACACTTTGGCCAAATCGCCCACCAATTTTATTCTTCCACCGAGGGAGAAATAGCTGCAACATGTGAGTTTGGGACATTGCACCTCAATGAAGGAATAATGGTCATCCAAAAGGAGTGGGTCGATGAGGAAAAAGGCTGGTACCATCCAATCATATCTGATTTCAAACGCAGCACTCAACCGATCATTCGCTATCGACTCAACGACATTCTCGTCGCTTCAAAGCAACCGTGCAAATGTGGGGATGCGAGGGAATCAATCGATTCAATCATGGGTCGGCAAGATGACATTTTCTTGCTAAAAAAGCGAAATGGTGGCGAGTATGAGCAGATTGTCCCCGACTTCATTCGAAGAGCAGTCATGCAAATGCATCCTGACATCACTGCATACAGAGCCATTCAACGATCTGCTGATGAAATTGAGGTTCAGTTACTGCCAGAAGACTTGGAGCAAGTATCGCTTGAAGGATTTGATTTAGTTTGGCAACAAAAAAACGTGGAAACACCGAAGATAATCATCACGAAGTATGAACATAAACCATCGGCTACCAAACTGAGAAGAATTCAACGAGAATTCACCATTTCGTGATGTTCTTCATCGATTGCTGCCATTGGACACAAAAAGTGCTTAACTCGCCATTGGTGATGAACCATTACGAACCTTCAACCATCTATAGAGTAAGAGGATGCAGAAGACAACTGACACAATTCGGAAGAAGTTTTCGAGCCCTGGCGTGATGCGGTTTTCTGGGGAAAAGAAACTCCAATTGAACGAATCATAAATCGAAAATCCATTTCTCGAGAAAAAGGCATCCAAGACAATCAGGTAATACAGGCTGTAGACTCTGAAGGTGATCCATTTGCTCCACGACTTGACATACACACAACTCAACAAAGCAATTGCTAAAATTGCAATTCCGCTGGAGGTCAGCATCGATTCCTCTGGATGGAAAAACAGCCCAATTGTCAGGCATGCCGAGTAAGCAATCACCCACCAATGGTCTTCAAACCCAATGTCCTGGTTTTCATCATAAGAAAATTTAGGAATGGTTAGGATCAAAACAACACCGAAGAAAGCCGTAACAAATTTATCAAACACGGCAACGTAAACTGCCGCCTCAGCAATGTTCAGTGCGAGGGTAAAACGCAGCACAGATGGCATGAATGCAAACACTTTTTCGACCATCTCACCCGTGAAATGTGGTTTACACTTGGTAAACGAGAAGAGAACAGTCGGTATGATCACGCTGTAATACTTGATTTGTATAAACAGACTAAATTGATTTATTTCTGCAACAAACGGGTAGAGCATTGCAATGAGAACAACCATTCCGAATGTGGCTCTTCGATACTTCTCTGTCACCATCAAGAACAAAAGGCAGCCCAGAAGATACAGCACAAAATCAAGCATACAATCACTTTGGAATTCCCGATGATTGAAAAATCGTCAACGATGACACTTAGTATTTATCCGGGCCGATTCGATGGCTTGATTTGTTCAGAACACAGCAGCGCTCCATCGTTCCTGTCGGCTCAAGAGTTATACTTGCAGTTAGCAGGGAATGGTTTGTGGATGAGTTCGCTACCTTAGAAACGGAGCTTAAACTCGATTCGGGAACAGTGGACCTCGAGGAACTGGTCCTTGACATAGAAGGCTCGATTGTCGAAGCTGATCTTTTTTTCAAGCGAAATGTTCATACTTTCAAATCACAACTTAAGTACACCTTGTTTGTGATGGGTATTGTCTTATTGCCACTGTTTGGAATCGGAATTCCATTGATTGTAATGAGCCTGAGCAACGGCCCACTCGATGAAGACACCACTGTTGTGAAAGCGACTGCCTACGTCAAAGAACACCGTCTGCTAACCGAATATCACCTCCACAACTCGACCGTGAAAATGGCACGAATGTTTCCACTCACTGATGCATCATACCTCACATTGAACACTTCATACGGAGGTGAGTACCAAGATCGTACGTATTACTCGTATTCGGTGCACAGTGGTGCTCGGAAGTACGAACTCTTGCATTATCAACGGTTCTACAAACAGTCAGATGCAATTCAAAAGCAGATCGAAATGGTTCATGATTTTGCTGCTATGGCAGGACTCTCATTTCAGGCATCAGAGTAAATAGGCTCAGGTTTCAGTCCTAACTCATTGTTCCAATGCGTGGATTGGAATCGATTCGACCAGATGCTCCGGTGAATTTCTGCGTTCTGAAAACCGCTCATAAAAGCATGAACAGGGCGAAGCCTTGATGCAAGGAAGGCGTGAGGATAACCCATCCGAGGTGGCTCAATGGCAGGCGAAGATGTGGTGATTGATCCTTGGGGCAGCGCCCAGTCAACGGATTACGACCGCATCATCGAACAATTTGGGTTATCTTCGATGGACAATGTGAGGATTGATTCCCCTTCTCGCCTTCACCGACGTGGCATTGTTTTTGCTCACAGAGAGTTGGATACGGTGCTTGAGGCACAACGGAGAGGCGACGGCTTTGGTGTCCTCACAGGGCTCATGCCGAGTGGCCAGATGCACCTCGGCCATTCGATGGTCATCGATCAGGTCAAGTGGTTCCAGCAACAAGGCGGCGATGTCACCATTGCAGTTGCGGACCTCGAAAGCCAAGCAACCCGGGGCGTTTCCTTGGAAAAAGGGCGAGCCATTGCACTCGAGGAATACATCGCCAACTATGCGGCGCTTGGTTTGGATGTTGAGCGAACCAATGTTTACTTCCAATCTTCTCGACCGATCGTTCAAAGGCTTGGATTCCAACTTGGAAAGCGAACCAACTTGAATGAATTTGAAGCGATTTACGGGTTTGGTGGGGAAACGAACCTCGCTCACGTTCAAGCACCTATGGTTCAAGTAGGTGATATCTTACATCCTCAAACTGACGATTATGGCGGGCTACGTCCAATTGTTGTTCCAGTCGGTGTCGACCAAGATCCACACCTACGGTTGACCCGAGGCCTTGCGTCGAAAACAAATTGGTTCAATGTCGCCGATGGGAAACATTCTGGCGTCAGCATCACCCTCTCTGTCCATGATGAAAACGCAGCCGTGCTGGGTCAATTGCCAAATGGGCGAATGGACAAACAACGCCTCAAGGAAACCTTCGATGGCATTGTCAAATGCATGACTGAACTCGGCTACTCCGACATTCAATCGAATCCTAAACAAGGTACTGTCAATGTTCCAAGCGCAACAAAGCGCGACAAAACCACCATTCGAATGAAACTCTTGGCCCATGAACGTCAATTGGGTGGCATGGGTCTGCTTGCACCTTCCTCAACCTACCACCATTTTGCTGTCGGAATGACCGGTGATAAAATGAGCAGCAGTCAGCCGAAAACCACCCTCTTCCTTGGCGATGACCTGCCGACTGTGGAGAAGAAAATCAAGCGTGCGTTCTCCGGCGGTCAATCGACCGTTGAAGAGCACCGACGCCTCGGTGGAAATCCCGATATTGACGTCGCCTATCAGTACATGATGTACTTCTTTGAAGAAGACGACGCCTACCTTGCAGAAATCAATTCAGAGTACCGTGCTGGCAAACTCTTGGCTGGTGAAATGAAGCAGTTGTGCATCGATCGTGCCGTTGATTGGTTGGGTCAACTTCATGAGATGCGCGACCAAACGGCGCATTTAGTCAAGGATTTCTTAGCCGAAGACGCCCGCTAATCAGGCCTCATCATCAGATGAAAACACCGCTGGGTCAGGTCCAACCGGTAATGCTTGCAACTCATCTTCTGTCAAGTCTCGATGGGTGGCATCATCGTGCATGATCATTGAATGGCCATGCGGGTCAAGCAACTCAAGCGTGAGTGTTCCAGTGCTGGCATCGCCCGCAGTTTCAATCCGCATCAACATGTCCATCAATTTCTCAACAGACCCAACCGCTTCGGCTAGGGTTTCCTCATCGAGCGGAGCCTCATTCTTGATTCGCTCAACTTCTGACTGAACATCACGGAGCACCATTTGAATGATGTCGACAAATCGGTTGAGCACGCCCTCGACGTTGCTCACATACCCTGTTGCGTTGCTGCCTGGTGCGACTTCCAAATCCAATTCCAACACTTTCACAGTGCATGACGACGAACGAATGACCCGGGCCGATAAGGTCTCTTTCGAGCTGACCTCAAGCCGCCATCCTCCTGCTTTTTTGCCTTCAGCAGGGATGAAGTCAGTCTGTCGCCAGCCGCATGAATGGCACATGACCGTCACTTGCGTGTGTTCGCCAAAGTAAGGAATTTCGTCCACATGGGCGATCATGAACACCTTGCCGGAAACGCTGCAAATGGGGCAAGGAATGTTGACTGGCTGTTCTTCCATTACAATCCAACCTCATTGAAATTTCCTGGCTCGACAGCAAATGCTTCCATTTCCACGCCGTTCACACCCCGGCAACCCGGAGGGAGCAAGAGCAGGCGTGTGCTTGTCATTTTGAGGATTTCACCGCCGAGGTCATTTTTGATAAAACCGTTGAGTTGGTCAATGGCAGCGTTGAACTCGATGGTCCGTTTCATCAATCGGTTCATTTCGACGATGACCGCATGCCCATCTGCGACCCAGTCAAGCAAGGGAGCGCATCCAGTGAGGTCATTGAGCACAGCACGATGGAGCACAAGCCCGCCGCCTTCAACGGGGATTGGTGGGTAAGGGTAGCGTTTCCCTAAGTCGTGGAATTTGGCAGTCGAGGTCGGTGGTGCCGTGGCCGCTTGTTGCTGCATGCTTGGCATTTCGAAACTCCGCAGCGGTGCATCGACTTCCACGCCCGCTTTCGCAGCCTCATCCTCTCGTCGGATCATCTCGTCAGCTTTGGCCAACACATCCAAATCCGGCATGGATGGTACGGAGGGTGCGGACGGTTCAAGGGGTTGCGATGGCGCAGCAGGTGGAGTTGCCGGCTGCGTAAAGGCGTCGAGTGAAGCCTGAGCCTCATCGCGTTTCCCCTTCTTCCGTCGGCGCATGAGTTGACATTAGGGGCCACACCTCAAGAAGACTCCCATGCTTTCGCATACAACGGTTGAGTTTGTATCCACTCACGCTTCATCCGTACGGTTCGGCGGGTTGATAAGGGGCCGTCAATAACACAGGCTTGCGCCTCAACCTTCAAGAGGTGTCGGCATAGAGAAGGGATTGATGATGATGGAGAACCAACCGACCGTAATGAAAACTGGAACAAGCACACTCGGCATCACTTTCGATGGTGGCGTTGTTGTTGGAGCAGATCACCGAGCCACTATGGGCCATTTCATCGCAAACAAAAGCGTTCAGAAGTTGTTCAAGATTGGCGACAACCTTGCTCTCACCACGGCTGGTCTCGTTGGCCATGCCCAATCCCTCTCCCGCACGCTTGCTGCAGAAGTGTCGTTGTTCCAACTCCGACGCCAACAGCAAATGACGGTCAAGGGTGCTGCGACCTTTACCGCAAACATTCTCGCTGGTCGCCCACACTGGGTCCAACTCCTCATTGTCGGTGTTGATGATGAAGGCGGCCACGTCTATTCCATTGACTCCGCTGGTGGTTCGATTCCTGACTCCTACTGCGCTACAGGATCTGGTTCCCCGTACATGTACGGTGTGCTCGAAGATGGATTCAGCGAGGGCATGACCCGGACCGATGCATTGAAACTCGCCGCCCGCGCCCTTCACGCATCGGGGCAGCGTGACGCCGCCTCCGGCAACGGCATGGATTTGGCTGTAATCACAGCAAAAGACGGCTATGTCGCCATCACCCAAGGCGAAATCGACAAGCTCCTCGCTTGAAGGCAAACCTTTCACTTTCCCGCGGCTCAACGCTGCAATCCCAATCGGGGGCGGTGCACGATTTTTTGTGCGAGCACGGGAAGACGGTGAATACGATGCGCATTACGTTTAAAGAATTGAAGGACCAGATAGCGAAGGTTGTCCCAAAGGACATTCCCTACACGGTTGAACTCGAAGCAGGAAACATAGCAATTGTCACACCAGTCCCAGCCAAGTTCGGCGGTGGCGATGGTTTGATTGGAAAGATTGCGAAGCGCGTCAAGCGAAAGATTGTCCTCCGACCTGATGAATCGATCATGAAGAGCGAAGAAGATGCCAAAAAACTGATTCATGAGATTGTCCCAGAGGCTGCAGAAATCACCAACCTTTACTTCGATTCATGCTACCGTGAAATCATCATCCAATGTCAAAACCCAGGTGAAGCAGTTGGTCGACGTGGGGCGAACTTGAACGCCATTCGCGACCAAACAGGCTGGCTTGTCAAGGTCGAGAGAACTTCACCGATTATCTCGAAGACGGTCCACGACATCCGTGGCTACCGTCAAGCACACGCTCCTGAGCGCCGAAAGCTGCTCAAGGACTTCGGATTGAACATCCACCGTCCTCAGCGACCAGGCTCTGCTTGGGCGCGAGTGACTGCACTGGGCTCCTATCGAGAAGTCGGACGTGCCTGCCACTTCGTCACAACCAACGAATCACGGATCATGATTGACGTCGGCGTGAACATTGCCTCGGACACCGATCCAATGCCTTACTTCACCGCTCCTGAAGCGTTGCCCCTCGAAAAGTTGGATGCAGTTGTTCTTACCCACTCACACCTCGACCACGCAGGGATGCTCCCTGTTCTGTTCAAGTACGGCTACCGTGGTCCTGTCTACTGCACACCACCGACCCGTGACTTGATGCTCTTGTTGCAAACTGACTACCTGAAAGTTGGCGGTGCTGAAGGCAAGCGAGCACCCTACGACATGGAAGACATCCGCACCTGCATGAAGCACGTCGTCGATGTCGACTGGGGCGAAACCACTGACATTGCACCTGATGTCAAGTTGACCTTCTCCAACGCTGGGCACATCCTCGGCTCCTCCGCTGTCCACCTCCACATTGGTGAGGGAAAGCACAACATCGTGTTCAGTGGCGACCAAAAGTACGAGAAATCTTGGCTCTTTGATGCAGCCAACACCCGGTTCCCTCGCGTCGAGACACTCGTCATCGAATCAACCTATGGCGCATCTGGCGACTACCAACCCTCTCGTCAAGAAGCAAACCAAGAATTGCAAGACATCGTTTCAAGAACCATTTCCCGTGGTGGGAAACTCATCTGCCCTGTGTTCGCAGTGGGTCGAAGTCAAGAAGTGATGATCGCCATTGACGAATTGTTCCGTTCTGGACAAGTCAAGCCGGTGCCAGTGTGGCTGGACGGTATGATCCAAGAAGCAACGGCGATTCACGCCTCTCACCCGGATTACCTCACCAGCAGCTTGCGCAAATCCCTGCTCAAGGACGATGGCGAGAACCCATTCACCAGCGAGTGGTTCCGACCTGTCAAAGGCCGTGAACTACGTGAAAGCATCATCATGGACAACTCACCATGCATCGTGTTGGCGACCTCTGGTATGCTCAACGGAGGTCCTGTCATGGAATACTTCCGACACTGGGCGCATGAAGACCGGAACTCACTCTGCTTTGTAGGATATCAAGCAGAAGGAACACTGGGTCGCCGTCTCCAGAAAGGATTCGGTGAAGTTCCAATGGTCATCAACGGTAAGACTGAGATCGTCAAGATTGGTTGCGAAATGGTGACCATCGACGGATTCTCTGGCCACTCGGACCGACGTCAGTTGCTTGATTTCGTCGACCAGTTGTCTCCAAAGCCGAAAAACATCATTTGTCATCACGGCGATTACCACAAGTGCAACGAACTCGGGCACACACTCCGTGAACGGTACAAGTGCCGAACCTATGCTCCAAAGAACTTGGAAACGATTCGTCTGCTGTGATCACAGCAACGGAACATCAAACCCTGCATCGAGTGGGTCTGGCAGTTCGGTATCGAGTGGAGTCTCTCCTTCCATGCTCGCAGTGATTGCTCCTATAGATTGAGAAGTTTTGATTGCTGTGGAGCCAGTCATGGCTGTTTCTTTTTCCCCATCGAACAAAAACCAGATCAAAATGATCAGCACGATGGTGCTCGCAATGACCACAAGCGTGAGGCTTGTTGCTCCTTGCGCTACATTGAGGATGGCTGCGCCAAGGATAACCACCAATGCGGCGAATGCCAACACCGCCCGGGAATTCATCGCCATACACATGGCACAACCACGGTGTTCATGAACCCGTTGCGTCTGTCTTGACACCATGTATGCGAATGACGGTGCCCGTTCGAGTTCGGTTGCCTGCCCCGGATGGCTGATGACTGCGGTCGCTCCTTGGGGCGAAAATGCGGAAGATGCTTACGACCAAGGCTTGGTTGAACTTGGCCTCGGTGATGCACGCCTCATTGAGATGAAGGGCGCCATGCTTCCGCTTGGATTTGGAGCCACTGCGCCGCAACCGCTTCCAATGGGCTCACTTGTTGAATGCCATCTTGCGACGGCATACGCTTGGAGCGGCTCCACCGCCTGCGCAGGTGTTGCTTGGGCTGCATGTGAAACGCCTGAAGGCGATGCGTGTGCGATTGTGGCCACAATCTCCACAGATTTGGATTATGAGGAAACGTCCTTGTTGCTTCGAAGGAACTTGCAACGCCGACTGGCCAGTCGTGATTTAGAAGTCAAATCATTTGATGTCGCAGTTGATGAAGTCACCGCAGCGAACGATCATCACGGTGTGGCAATGGCCGCACTCATTCTGCCGAACTCTCTTTCGCTTGGTGCCAAGACTGGCACTGGAAAGGTCCGTGGCGGCTTAACTCGGAAGGCAGCAGACATCCCGACTCCACCAAAGCGAGTTGATGTCAAAGCCCCTGCAGCACCAGCGCTTCGCCCTGGCTCTCGAAAGCAAAACACAGATTTCTCACTGTGAAGAAGTCTTGAAAGACCCTCGACCTGAACGAGGGGCATGAGCAACGCAGGGTTCAACGTCATTCGTTGCCCTGCATGTTCCACATGTCACGGCCGACGTGGCCTCTCTGCATCTTGTCCGCACTGCGGTCAGCGATTGGGCGAACACGGTGTCGTGGTCAAAACCGTGCGTTCTGCTGAAGCATTGAGGGTCGAAGTGGCGCTGCAGAACACACCTCCAGAATTGCGTGACTTGCTCCGGAAGAAGATGAATGACAAAGATCCAATTTCGGATTTCAATGACGAAGTCCCTTCGAGAACGATGGGTGGCTGGGTTCAGGATTCCAAAGACGAAGAGGGCATCATCACCGTCGAGTCTGTCCAACATACGTTGAACAAAAACCACTCCAATTTGGATGCAAATGAGGTTCTTGAGCAAGCTGAGGTTCAAGGAATGCTGATCCGATTGGCCGAAGGCCGGTGGATGCTTCTTGAGTGAACTTCATAGGTAGGATGTCGTGGGACGGAATGCAAGGGCGATTGGGTTAGCTTGGCCTATACTCGGGCGTTTGGGACGCTTGGACCCAGGTTCAAATCCTGGATCGCCCACCAGCAATGGTGTCAATTCACTCCGGTAGGATGATTTCATGGACCCACAAAAGGTGGTATCCGAACTGAGTTTTGATGAAGGACTGCGGGATTGACTCGGGCTCCATCGCCCACACCGCATCTTCGAAATCTTGCACCATTTGACCTTCAACAAATTCTCCGAGGTCGCCTTTCTTCGCTGCGCTTGAACAGTTGGAATGCTTCTTGGCCAACTTCTTGAACAGTTTCAATGGTCGCTTGGCCGTCTGAATCTCTTCGAGCAGCTGTCGCGCTTGTGGTTTGTCTGCGACCAAGATATGACGCACGTGTGCCTTTCTTGGCTTACGTCTCTTGTCGTGCCTTCGCATTTAGCCTCAACTCCCGTACCATGCCTGTTGCTGTCCTGTCAAAAAAGTGTGCCACTGCCCACGCAGCCAGTGTCAAGAAGACTGGATGAAGACCCCTCGTGACCATTTCTCGCTCGATGTCAGTGCTGACCATCGGCAACAGGCTGACCCATCCAATTGCATAGGCGATGAATGCAAACAATGTGTGAGGGGTTACGTTTCGATTGAACAACCAACCGAAGTTTCTGCGATGGTGTTCAACAGCCATCATCGTGCTCACAGATGCGAAAAACTTCAATCGATTGATCCCTGAAGTTTCGTTTCCATACACGGACTTTGCAGGCACTTCAAGCACCCTCCATCCGCCTTTGGCTAATTGGATGAGCCAAAAATTCGGGTACCCATAGCCTTTCCAAGATCGTTTCCAATTCCATTCACGAAGCACTTCATGCGAAGTCGCCGTGTAACCGCATTGTGGGTCTTCAATCGGTTGGCCTGCGGCAAGTGTGGTAGCAAGGCTGAGGACTTTACTGGCCACCTTGCGGTGAGCAGGCATGTTGTTTGTACCAGCATTGTGTGCGAAGCGGTTGCCTTTGACATGGTCTGCTTGACCAAGAATCACAGGGGCGATGAGGGTACCAAAGTCACTCGGATCCATTTGGCCATCACCTGCCATCACCACGCTCACAAAGGGGCCTTCAAACTGCCCGAGCATGGCTCGATGCCCAGCGTCGATGGCCGCCCCGACACCCTCGCCATCCAATTTAATTTCAATCACGTGTGCATGAGTTTTGGCAGCCTTGATTTCTTCATGGGTGGCATCAGTGGAGCCGTCATTGACCACAATAATGCAATCGACCAGTTCAGGAATAGTTTCGATGACCTTGCGAATGAACGGAGCTTCGTTTTTGGCGGGCACGACGACCCCAACCGACCACCCGCTCTCCATAACATTGCGAGCCACCTCCGGGTCAAGAACATGACCTTGCATTCGGCATCGATGACGGTTGAAGAGAAACGGGCTCCGCACCACCCTTTGTTTGAGAGGGTTGATAGGGAGAACGCACGGCTTGAGGGGTGTGGCAGACATACCATTGCGCATTGTCCTTGTTGGAAAGGACATTGAATTGCGTGTTGTCTCGTTGATTGTCAGAGCGAGGGAAATCGCTGACGACGTGGTGTTTTTGGATCTTGGTTCGAACGACACAACGGTGGAACTCACAGAAGAGGTGGGTTGCCAGACACTCCATTTCAGTTCGGTGTTTGACGCTGTTCACCTTGCTACGTTCCTCAAAGACTCAACGCTTGATGCTGCGACCACAACCTTAGCTATTCACGTTACAGATGGCTGGAAATTACAAGACATCTCACTTTCTATTAACCGAGCTCGCGAACTATGGGACATCCATATTTCACATCACGCCGAACCAAGCGGCGATGAACAGGAGGCACCTTTGGTGCTCTCAGGATTGGAAATCCGTCACATCGTTATGACCAAAGCGGGCATGGATGCCATGGCCGATGTTTCTATAGAAGGTACTTCCGAGGATTTGGATGAGGGCCTTCGTGTGCGGATTGTCCGAGGTTCAAACAACGTCAACATACACCAACGGGAATCGTTGGCCACTGCATCGAAGTTCGCACAACTGTTCTACTGGATGCTCGAATCCAAGCACCCACTTCTGCTGTTTGGGATTCCCGGCGTGGTTCTTTTCATCCTCGGTTACAGGCTTTCTGGGAACATCGTTGGTGCATTGGAAGAAATCAATTCGACCTCGATTGGCGTGACATTGGCGACGATCGCTATGACACTGATCGGTTTGTTCAGCATCATGGTGGCGCTGATTTTGTACATTATGGGCAAGCAAGTGGAACAAATACAATCGCAATATGATTGGCCTTCTCGCACCTGAGCGTGAGAGGCATTGAGAGTGAGTGGAGCATGATGACGAATATGAATGAACCTCGATTAGTCTGCTTAGACATGGACCGTGTTCTTGTCGACCACCTTTCGACGTGGCAGTTCGTCTACGATGGTTTGGGTATCTCAAACGATGAATCCTTTGAATTGTACAACCAAGGTCTCCTCGACGAGTGGGATTGGATCAAACTTGACATTGCTCTCATCAAAGAAACCAGAAAAAACGGTCCACCGGTCCTCGATAGTGAACTTCGTGGCTTGATGGTTGGCATGCCGATGATGACCTACTGGAAGGAATTGATCGGCGGTCTGCTGGCCCGTGACTTCCATGTCGCTATTGTCAGTGGAGGGTTGCAACAAACGGCCCGAGACATCGCTGCACAATTTCCATCCGATCGTCCATGGAAGCGACGCTGGGGTGGCATTGATCGTTACACAGCCAACCGCTTTGGTGGTGGCAATGACACGCTTCTCCATGTCTTCACCAATGGATGGCTGCTGGGAGCATCTGTTGGTGACGGTGAACATACATTGGACGACTTTGGGCGTTACCAAGTTCAAATGGATGGAAAAGGATCCGTTGTCAAAATGCTGCAACGTCGGCTTGGAGTGAGCAAAGAAAACACCGCATCGGTCGGCGATTCTGCTGGCGATATTAGCATGTTCAAAGAATCTGGTCTTCCAATTTGCTTCAATCCATGGGACGACCGACCAAAGAAGCATGCCCGCCACATCGTTGAAGAAAAGAACCTCCAACTGGTTGAACACATCATTCTGGAACATTTTGGGTTGACATCAACATCTTGATGAACCCCTTCGAGGAGGTACAGCCATGTTTGGCGATGATATGCTGACGTCGATTTGCCCACACTGCGGATTTTTGCTTGGTGCTTTCATTCCGGGAATGCCCTGCCCACAATGCGGTGAACCACTGCTTTAGGTTTGGACGAAACTGACGCCTTCATCTTGCATGTAGGTCATAATGTGGCTCATGGCTTCAGAGGAGAGGCCTTCTGGTGGATGGATGCCGGGAGCCAACCCGCAGCCATCCAGAGGACCACGCTCAAGAAACAAGAGTGCACATGCCGCAGTGACCAAGCCGGTGGTTCGAGCCATCGAGCCATCACCGTTCAAACCAGCATCGTGCACAACGGTTCGCCTGTTGGCATCCCCAGCTGTGGCGATCACTTCGAGCCATGTGAACTCCGTGCGTTCTTGATCGAACTTCCATGCTTCAAGCAGTGCGGTTTCGTCCATCGATTGGCCTTCTGTCAACCATTTGTCGATGTGTCCAGGCCATCGCACGGTGTATTCCTTCATCGTGGCACATGGAATTGTATCAAGCACGCTTCGCAACCCATCGGTCAAGAACGCCTCCATGGTACCGTAACCTTCCACTTCAATGGCATGGCGCTCGGTTAAGGCTGGGACTTCCACAGGAACGCCGTCCACTTGGATTCGAGCAGGACGTGTGTACTCTTCAATCACATCAGAGGGGGAAAAAGGCGCCATGTATGACCATCCGTCGTCCATCTTGGTTGGATTGCCACCCACCTTGATGGACACTGTGTCCAATGGGCCAAACGCATCAAAGGCTTGCTTGACGAGCATGTTCGAGATCCCCGGTGCGATACCAACATCCCAGAGCAGAACCGAGCCATTGGCCACAGCAAGTGGTTCATGCTGGTGTGGGTCTTCTGCTGTGAATGCAAGATCGACGATTTGGTGGCCCGCTTCAAGCAAGACAGGTCGGACCATGTCGCCAATTCTCCCTGGCAGCATGTTGACGACAATTTGGTTCGGTTCAAGGTCGGCGATGTGAGCCATTGCATCGCCTTCTTTCACATGCACGCGAGGGTTTGCATGGAACGCAGTTGGTATGTCCAAGTCGATGACGGTGACTTCGTGGCCAGCCTCAAGCAATCGCTCGATGACAAAGCGGCCAACAAGGCCACTGCCAAGTGCAACAGCATGACCCATTCAGCCACCTCAGGGGGTGACCCGTCGGGAATCCCGAGGGAAGGGGATGACTTCTCGGATGTGGTCGGCTCCGGTGAGCCACGAGCACACTCGATCAACACCCAGTCCAAATCCACCGTGTGGCACGCCACCGTAGGAGCGGGTATCAATGTAGAATTGGTAAGGTTCGTGAGGTGTTCCTTCTTCGTCCAAACGCTTGAGAATCTCTTCTTCAGACCATGTTCGTTCACCGCCACCAATGATTTCTCCATAGCCTTCGGGCGCCAACAAATCATGGCACAACACATACTTTTCATCCTCAGTGTCAACCCGGTGGTAGAACGGCTTGGCAATCTTCGGATAGTGGGTTAAGAAGTGAGGGACATCAAAGTCCTGGGTCAAAACTTTCTCTTTCGAATAATCAAGGTCTTGTCCCCATTCAACGTCGACACCCATTCCTTGGAGGGTTTCAACAGCCTCGTCATACCGCATTCGTGGGTAGGGGCTGTCGGCGTAACGTGCCACAAGGTCGAGATCACGACCGAGCGATTCGAGTTCGGGTGTGCGCTCATCGAGAAGGGTTGAAGCGATGTTTCGAACAACACCTTCGCCATGGCTCATGATTTCGTCATTGCTCGCCCAAGCAACTTCCATCTCGGCATGCCAGAATTCGGTCAGATGACGGCGTGTGCGTGATTTCTCTGCACGGAAGGATGGAGCGATGGTGTAGAGTCGTTCCAAAGCAGGCATAGCAGCCTCAGCGTAGAGTTGCCATGATTGCGTAAGGTAGGCTGTTCGTCCAAAGTAAGGCACTTCAAACAACGTTGAGCCGCCTTCAACCGCACCTGCGACGAAGTTTGGTGCTTGGTACTCAACAAAGTCGAGGTCTCGGAAGTAGCCGTGAATGGCGCCGAAGACACTGCTTCGAACCTTGAGCATGGTTGTCATGCGGGATGTTCGGAGGTAGAGGTGGCGGTTGTCCAAGAGGAACTCAGTTTCACCGCCATCGGCTGCTGCCATGGCGGATTCGGTGATCGGGAACGGTCGCTCAGGATTGACTGGTCCAATAATCTCCACAGAAGAAACGACCAGTTCATGGCCGCCTTCAGATCGCTCGTCGACGTTGACGGTGCCGGTAATGATGATGCTTGATTCAATCAAGGCTGCCTTGACAGCATCAAAGGACGCATCGCCCAGAACATCACGCTTTGCGACACACTGAATGGTGCCGGTTGAATCCCGTAGGACGATGAAGCGGATTTTGTTTGAACCACGGGTTCGCTTTACCCAGCCCTTCAACTCGACCACTTGGTTGTCGTAGCTTCCAGATTGCACGTCTCCAATCCAAACCGTCTTCACCATCTTCGCACCTGTTCTTGGGTAAGCCATTGTGTAATTCAATGTCACCCTCAATCCGCCAACCAACATCACCGCTCAAACGCACCTGTTTGGAACGCAATATGGGACAAGCCTCAAACCATCCGGGGCGCTTCTAACGGTGTGGCAAAGGTAGCGGTCTATGCAATCGGGGGCAATGCCCTCGCCTCCCCGACGGGTGGCTCTGATGGGGAAAGTGAGCGAGTACTTGCTCACGTCATGTCGGATGTTGTCGACTTGTTAGAAGCCGGTTGGGGCGTCGTGCTCACACATGGAAACGGCCCTCAAGTTGGCCACCTGATGGCATTGGATGAACACCTTACGCAACCGATGGATGCTTGGGTTGCAGCAACACAGGGAATGATTGGCCACGGGTTAGCACTCAACCTCGATTCCATTCTCTCCAAGCGGCAACGGCCAGAGCGAACCGCAACCGTGGTCACGAGGGTGCTTGTCGACGGCAACGATAGCGGGTTTCAAAACCCGACAAAACCAGTTGGGCCAGTGCTCACCTCGAAAACCGTGATGGAAGCAGATTGGGACATCGCAGAAACAAACCTTGGCCCAAGACGCGTGGTGGCAAGTCCCTTGCCCATGGAAATCATTGATCTCCCAGTCATTCAGAAATTGGTTGAGTTGCACGCCGTTGTGATCTGCGGTGGTGGCGGAGGTATTCCAGTGGTCCGAAAGGACCAACATTTCATCGGTGTGCCGGCGGTTATCGACAAGGATCGAGTCTCTGCTCTCTTGGCCATCAAATTGCAAGCAGAGGCGCTGATCATTTCTACAGCCATCGACGCTGTGCGGACTGGTTTTGGCACAGACGATGAACGGATCCATAGAACACTGAGCCTTGATGAGTGTGAGCAGCACCTCGAAGCAGGTGAGTTCCCAGCAGGTTCAATGGCGCCAAAAGTTGGCAGTCTTATGGAAGCGGCCCTCCATGTGCCAGGGCTTCAAGCCATCCTTTGCCAACCCGGCGATGCGCTTGATGCCTTGCGTGGAACTGCTGGCACGACAATCGTGGTGTAAGGTTCACTTGAGCGCATCTTCATGTACTAGTGCGCCGTCCCAAAATCGATGACCACCGAGAACATCCTCCCTGAAATCGAAGCCTCTGCCCACTGCGACGGACCATGCGGTGTCTACGACCCCGCAAGCGCCAGAGTCGCTGGTGAAGCAGTGCAATCCATGACCAAGAAGATGCTCGCTCTTGAATACCCAAAGGTGTTCTCCTCAGAATCAATGGCTTCCTACCTCAACACCATGAGCCGATATGCAGCGATCAAGGACGAAGAAGCACAGAAGTGCAAGCATGAATTGCTCGTTCTATGGACTGATTTCTTCAAGCCACAACACCTTGAAGCACACCCTGAACTCCACACCACTTTCTGGCAAGCAGCAAAGCTTTGCAGCGCTTGCAAGGTCGAGGTTTCAGCCACCCACGCTCAAGAACTCATGGACGCAATCGAAGCGATTCACACCATGTTCTGGGCTATTAAGGGCCGAGAAGTCCCTTGGATCCGAGCAAGCTGAGGCTTCACCATGCAGCGGTTCATTGCCGTTGTTTCAGGCGACAGCATGTGGCCAACCTACGCCGATGGCGAACGCCTTGTGTGCTCTGAAGATGTTTCCACAGTGGGAGCAGATTCGGTGATCGTCTTTCAGCATCCGCTGCGAAGCAACGTTCGTGCCATCAAGCGAATTAAGGAAATCGACGACCTCACCGCCTTCGTTGAGGGTGACAATCCTGATCCACTTGCCTCAGAAGACTCGCACAACTTTGGAAGAATTCCCCTCAGCAATCTGATTGGGGTTGTGCTCCATGTGGAATCAAAGCAGTGAATGGGTGGCGGGCCTGACGGGGTTCGAACCCGCGACCGATGGATTAAGAGTCCATCGCTC
>OBMK010000503.1_pt1 | contig 37581 bp, 40 predicted proteins | sample 1539081 | NCBI WGS metagenome assembly OBMK01 (sample SAMEA3355528, study PRJEB22509) | marine metagenome | biome: marine; feature: river plume; material: water | place: USA | collected 2010-08-07 | depth 0.5 m | reverse complement strand
GCATGTGTTTGCTTGGAGCGGCGCTTCTTGTTCGTCGTGATTGAATCAACGTTTCAGGTAGGAAAAGAACACATTGACTGGTAAACCCTTAACCGGTTCTGCGCAAGTTTCAGCCATGGATGGCCTCGATTCACTCACTGTTGTCGAGTTAAAGAATCGATTAAGAGCCGATGGGCAGAAGGTCTCGGGGGCAAAAAAAGAATTGATTCTGAGATTAAGGAGGCAGAAAAGCGAAACATTTCTTGAATTGGAGGAGGGAGAAAGGAATCCTGCAACAAATCAACCGGGGAACATCTCCAAAAAACAGGTACCTTGTTCGTATTGCCAACAGATCTTGAATGTCCCTGAAGGCTATGAAGGGGCCCTCGCATGCCCAGTTTGCAAACGCAGTTTCCATTATGGCCGAGTGCAGGATCTCGACGCCCATGCATATCGAAAGCAGATGGTTCAAGTGACTTTGGTTGCTTTTCTCGTGGCGTTTCTTGCCTTTTTGAACGGTCAAAGATTGGGTGGAATTTCAATATTTGGAGGATCCAATTCTGGTGCTTTTGAATCGTTTGCGTGCGGTTTAGTGAGTGGAGCAGTTGGCTGTTTTACGGCGTTCTTGGCAGTGGTGTCGTGGTATTCGAAACCATTGGAAATTTCAAATCCTTGATGAAGAGGAGAGCCGAATCACTGTGCATATCTGGCGGCGTGTGCATCATGCCATAGCAGGCAATCCATTCATCCATTGTTGGAATTCATCTCGAATCTGGGCAATGGCCTCTTTGGTCTGCTTGATCTCTTTCTTGAGGTCAATGCACATGGTCTTCCGGTTTTGGCTTGAAACACCATCCTTGTTCTTCTTGGCCGTTTTCAAGGCTTTTCGGTGGGCATCGAGTTCAGTGTATCCTTTCCGCAGTCGATCAACAAAGCTCTGGGCGTTCTCTTTGAGTTCGGTGTCTTCGAGTTTGTTGCTGGTTTCGTAAGCGGTCTTCATCTTTCGACTTTCGATGGTCTTGTCTGGAATTTTGTGAAGATCGCTTGTCATCTTGATGAATGAAAACCCGCGAATCCACCACTTGGTGGGGTCCCAGTGGTGCCACTTGTGCCCATTGCGATAGTCGGCTTGGAAGGTGTGGTGGAAGTTGTGGTAACCCTCTCCGTAGGTGAACAGCGAAAGCAGGGGTGAATCTCGAGAAGTGTTCGCAGTGGAGTACGGTTGTGTGCCCCATGTGTGCGCTGCAGAGTTGATGAGGAAGGTGGCATGGTGGACGATGACGACTCGGAACAAGCCGCCCCAAATGAAGCCTCCAAGGAATCCTGTCATACCGCCAATCAAGTACCATCCAGCAGCACCGGGGAGGACCATGCCCACAAGGAAACCAAGCAGGAAGATGTGGCGGTCTTGGAAGGCAAGGATTGGGTCTGCTTCGAGGTCTTCGACTTTCTCCACAATTGCCTCATCTTGGGAAACCATCACCCATCCAATGTGGGCCCAAAAGAACCCCTTGAGAACAGTGTATGGATCATCATCACTGTCTGTAACGAGGTGGTGGCGTCGGTGATCGCTGCACCACTTGATGGCTGAATTTTGAAACGCACCGGCTCCAAACAGTGCATAGAACAGACGTAGTGGCCATGCGCCCTTGTGCGTGCGATGGGAGAACAAGCGGTGGTAGCCTGCCGTGATTGAGAGACCACATGCAATGTACATGAATCCGAAAATTGCGAGTTCAGCAGATGAAACCCCGTGGTTCATGGTGTACCAGACCATTCCGATGGCTGCGAGGATTGGAATGCCCGTCAAGAACGATGCATTGACGATGTCAAGGCGCCATCCTTCGGCCTCTTGCGTTTTGGTCTCCATGAAATCGGGTCACGATGGACCTTTTTGAGACTGTCTATTTGATGTCTTGACAAAGCCTTAGTTTAGCGAGGGCAATTTAGTGTGAAATTTCACACCAAATGGAATTTTAGCACCCAATTTTCCAGCGTTTCAGATCGACCTTACCTTGTCGAACGGTGGACGTGCCGAGCCAACAAAGAATTTGTTTGGGACTGATGTTCTTTGTGGCGCACGGTCCAACAGAACTGCTTTGAATCATTTCTGGTGGACGTGCCGAGATTTGAACTCGGGGCCTCTACCATGCCAAGGTAGCGATCTTCCAACTGATCTACACGCCCATATGGGTGCTTTCGCATCCCTGCGACCTGCCCTCCCATCATAAGCATTGTTCACGGCAAAGATTGGCGTAGCACCTCAGCGAAACTGACTGCGCCTTTGGATTGCATGATTATCTGCCGTATTTAGTGGATTTTTGAGGCTTAAATACTGTGAATGGCGTTTTTTGTATGGATGAATTTCGTGATGCTGGAGTCGAAGCCGACCTACAAAGTACCCTCGATCAAGGCGGGCGTGTGTGGGTGATTGGGGATGTCCACGGGTTCAATGAAACACTTCGGCAATTGGTGGCCTCGCTTGAACTTGCCATTAACGACCGAGTGGTGCTTTTGGGTGATCTCATTGATCGTGGCCCCGATAGCTTCGATGTGGTTCGTTTCGCCAGAGAAGACCCACGAATTCATTGCATCAAGGGGAACCATGAGGCAATGATGACGGAGAATTTTGAATTGGAACTCATCGACCATCCGGATCAAGGCATGGCCAAGTGGTTGTACAATGGGGGGCACGAAACTGTCGCATCCTACATACGAGCGTTCCCTAAAGACGCAAGGGGGGCGCTTGAGTGGATGATTGAAGCAGATGTGGCTTGGATGCGGTTGTTGCCCGCACACATTGTATTGGACCAGTGGCGCTTGGTGCACGCAGGGTACAATCCGAGACTGGAGATGAATGAACAACGGCTTGAGGATTTGTTATGGATTCGTAAACCGTTTCATACTGCATGGCAACCGCTTGATTTGGAACGAACCGTTCTGTTCGGGCACACACCAACAATGAACTTGTATCCACGCAGTGAAAACCGCTGGGGCGAAGTGTGGCATTCGAGTATGAAATTGAGTGATGGCCGATCGGCTTCAATCGGTATGGATACATGTGTGTTTCACAAAACAGACCAACCCGCAGTTCTCTCTGCGTTCGATTTGAACACGCATGAAGTACGAACAATGGCCCGATGTGAGCCATGGGTTGAGGTTGATTGGGTTGAAGCGCGTTCAAAGCAACACAACCAAAACGCCTCGCTCAGTTCATGAAGGTGCGCTTCCTCGCTCAACCATGAGCAGCGAACCTTCGCAACGTTTGGTGCTTAGCGAAGTTCCCATTCCGGAGGTAGCGCCTCATGTTCCTGAAGGCTTGCTCGAACGCGCCATCCAATCACTTTCAGGTGTCACAGATGCAGTCTTCCGCCCTTGGATTGAAGACCGAATTACTTTGATTTGGTTAGAAAATGAACACAAGCGGTTGGGCATGACTCGGTTCGAAGAAGGTCCCAAGGAACTCGCACGCCGCCGCACCTTGCGAATCGATCCGGGTCCAGTCACGATTGGTCTTCATCCCGTATTGCTTGAAGATGAACGCATGTACGCCCATACGCTTGTCCACGAATTTCTCCACGCAGCAGGACTCATGGCACACTCTTCCAAACACGATGATCTCACTCAAGCACTGGCTCCTTCACCCGCCCTCAAGGATTCTCTCTTGCTCCAACGCATGCGCAATGCGGTGATCGGTGAGTCGACGAAACAACAGTGGGAGTGCAAATCTTGCGGCTATGAATGGAAGCGAACGACGGTGAGAAAACCGAGCCGATGCCACAAATGCGCAAGGCCCCTTTGAGCGACTGACTCTTGCTGAACCTTCTTGAAGTGTAGGCCCTGCCCTTGACTCAAGGACGTATAGTGTAGTTGGATATCACTTTGGCCTTCTAAGCCGAAAACCCGGGTTCGAATCCTGGTACGTCCGCCTTATTCTCCAGCATAACGAATCAAGAACCTTTGTTGGCTGAAGTTGATGCAGTTGGGTGATCGGCATTCACGGACATGCGCAATGGCCTCGGTCATTGACATGCCCCTCATCCACAGATACAGCGCCATGAAGGTGCCCGCCCGGCTTAATCCACCCATGCAGTGCACAACGGCGACTTCACCGGAAGGGACGGACATGACCAATTCCTGCAGAACGGGTAACGCAGCCTCGAGCCATGAAGGCGTTGGTACGGTGGTGTCGGGGATTGGAAGGTGATTCCATGCCATGCCCCTGCTTTGGGTGTCCATCCCAAGTGTTTCGACGCGGAGCGTGCGCATGTCCTCATCAGTCACCAGGCTTACGAGTCGCTGAGTGCCCATGCCGACGAGGTCGTCCAAATCCACATCGAGTTGGCGATCCCATGAACCGGTCGAGGCGACAGGTTGGTACTTGCCCGGGCACAAGGTCATGCCCATCTGACCCTCATCGCCCTCGAGGGGTATCCACGTGACGTAGAGCGGGTGTGTGAGGCTTGTTCGCATTCACTCACCCCCCTCTCGCTTACCGTACGCCCACATGGTACGCCACACATCAAGGCAGACATCGTGGTAGGGATCATCACGGATGCTGGCCTTGAAGTTGTCATAATCCATGCCTGCGACATAGTGGTGGAGGGCACGTTGGACAGCAGTCCGATGGACCACGACGCGGAACCGGTAGTCTGCTGAATCGAGCACAGTCGGCTCAAGGTCGGGAAAGAGAGCAGCGATGTGCTCTGGGTGGCGCGCACGCACAAGCACGTGCATTGGCTGGTGGCGGTGGGCCACGATGGAGACAAAGCCCCCGGAAACAAAGAGCCACATTCAAGCCACCTCCATGCCGCAAACATCCGGGGCGTGGGTTGGCTTGGCTTGGGCGGTAGGCTCAGCGTCCTCAACAGGGATACGCGTCACGCCAGTTCGCAGGAACGTGGCACCGTCAATGAGCAACTCAAAGCCCCAATGGGCGTAAGCAGCCACATAGACCGCAAGGTTGCCCACGGCGAACTCATCGTCCACGACGAGAACGACACGCGCAGTGCGGTCGCTCAAGGCTTGGAGCATGACACCCATCTGGGTGTACTCCTCAGCTGGGTCGGGCCAACCCATACGGTTCGGGTTGTGGACGGTGTGGCGGATGTAGCCGATCCATCCATCCTTCATGGCAATGGCAAGTTGTCCTTCGCTGAGCGCTGGAAGGGTTAGGCTGGCGTCGTTGGCTAGGGTGTATGTCTGTTCTTGTCCGATCATTTTGTTCTCTCCTTTGTAGGTACTTATGTATACTATTGTTCTACCTTATATTAATGCCTAAAATCAACCGCTGTACTGCGCTTATGCTCTTCAAAAACATCCCAATACTATGGCACTTTCAAGACGTTTATAAACGAGGAAATTAAGGCACATGCTATGGAGCCCAAACCAACCTGGGAGATGCTTCGTTCACGACGGTATTGCAAGATCAGTCAGAATGCAATATCGGGGGTTTCTCACGGCAAAGCATGGGAGGACAGTAAAGTCAATCGCTTGCATACGCTTAGAATTAGCGTCGAGTACGCTGCAGCCCTGAAGAGGCGACCTGGCCCGAAAGGTCGACGCTCAAGTCGTGTTCTCGGTGCGACGCCCGATGAATCATTTGTTCAAAGCGGTCAACGGCCGAATGGCTTGCCTCATCAACTTCGAGGTGAAATGAATAAGTTGTTCCAATGCGATCCTGGTTTCTTAGAACGTCTGCTGCGGGAATCAATGGAGTATAAGCCTCCAAAGAAAAAAAGGGTGAACTTACACATGCCCGATCTTTCTGTTGCGGTGGAGGAAGTGTACAGAGAAATGATTCGAAGGGACAATGACTTGCGATTCCATCCTGCCTTCAAACGGATGTGGGCGCCTGCTATCTGTCGGCTCCTCGAACTCAAGTGGCTTCATGGAGAGAAAGCGAAGGAAAAGCGCGACGGCGAGCCACAATAACTCACTGTAAGCTCTAATTTGACCACAAGGGCTCAGTGGTTCAACCCGATGCTCTCATATATGCAGGGCTGGTCGGAGGCTCGTTCACCATGAAGCGAGGTTCACGTGCTTGGAAGAAAACCGGTAATCAACGGTGGAAGTGGCGCAAGAAGAAGTTGCGCCGCCGAAAGCGTGCTCGTAAGCAAGCTAAGTCTTGATCTTCATCAGTGAATTACCCACTGGGGGTATAGTATAGCTTGGTAGTATCGCTGGCTCCAAACCAGCTGGGGGGGGTTCAAATCCCTCTGCCCCCACCTTTTACATCAAAACAGCGTTCAGCATAGCGTTTTAAACACGAATCTAGAATCCAATATCTTGATGATATATGGGCTGTCCCGGTCACATTAGGGATACTCATGCGTCGCATCACAGCACTCATCATGTTCGCTTTGCTCATGGCTCCGGTCACAGGCTCACTCACCCTTCATGCCGACCAAAACCGTTCAGATTGGATGGCCATGGATTCTGCAGGCATTGTATGGAGCCCAATCGATTCAACCAGTGACGTTCCAGCACAAGCTGCTGCTGAGTGGCTTGAGTCGACGTTGCCATGGTGGCAACGAACCGTCCTGGATGAAAATCGAAACAACATTCACGACAGCATCGAGTCGCTCGAAGGAACAACAGGCATTGGTCTTTCATACGGGGCTCCTGTTACCGATCTTCACCTCTCTGATTTACAAGCGCTCAACCTGACTGTCAATGACGTCATTGAATCGGTGAACGCTGTGCTTCTTGGCCAGATTGATGCTGCTCTTGCCCCAACCCTTGCAGGCCTCACCGATGTTGTGATGGTCGAACACTATGGTGCCGTGGTGTTCTACGGCGATGTTCAAACGCCTGCTGTCAAAGCGAGCAACTCCTCTGTCTATCCTAAGGGCGCGTGGGATTTGGGCGTGAGCGGTGCTGGCATCAACGTCGCTATGGTCGACACTGGTGTGGATAACGAACATCCGGGTCTCAATGAAAAATTCGTTGCTGGCTATGACGCAGTTTGTTACACGCCTTCAGACCCAATTTGCATCGCTGCAGGTGGAGGATTGCGAGAAACTGATGGCACCTTTGATCCAGATGACGGCAATCAACACGGCACTGCCTGCATGGGCATGGCAGCTGCAACGGGAATCAACGCTGCAGGCGAACAAACTGAATTCTACGGCTCTGCACCTGACGCAGCTCTTGTCGACGTCCGAATTGGAACCGATGCCGGTGCAGGTCCATTCGAGAACTATGTTCTCGAGCAGGAATTTTACGAATCTGCTATGAACGGACTCCAATGGATTATTGACAATAAAGACACTGAATGGCAAGGTGCGAATGAAAGCAACTACGGCATCGACATCATCTCACTTTCCTGGGGTATCACCTCACATGAAGGCGGAGGCTCAGATGGTGAAGACATGCACAGCAGGATCCTCAATGAAGCAATGGAAGCAGGTATCGTTGTGAGCGTCGCAGCCGGAAACGACGGCCCAGACAACGATGGACTCTCTGGAATGGGTTCCTCGAACTTGGCCATTACAGTTGGCGCGACCGACGACATCAACACTGTCGACAGGGAAGATGATACGGTCGCCTCGTACTCCTCGAGAGGTCCTCGTCGAGACAACGCCGACGGCAACCCGCTTAACGAGTTGAAACCCGAAATCTCTGCCCCGGGAACAAACATCATCCAGGCGGAAGGGTGCGTAACCTCAGGTCTCTGCAACAATTTCCTTGGCGGTGGTGCTTCAGAAAATGGCTATACGGGCCGAGGTTCAGGCACTTCCTATGCCACACCATCCGTCACAGGCATCATTGCTTTGATGCTTGAAGCCAACCCCCAACTTTCGCCCTTGGAAGTCAAAGAGATTCTCAAAATCACTGCTGAACGCCGTGGTGAGCCAACTCAACCTGATGTCGACCCGTTTTGGAACCGAGACTTTGGTTGGGGTATGGCTGATGCATTGGCAGCAACGGAACTCTCGATGTACTTGCATGATTCAGGCCTCACGGGTCAAATCGACGTCGGGACACAAGTGCACATGCTCAATCAGTCGGTGGATGACGCCACTGGGTTGTCAATCCTCACAGGCGAAGCATGGGGCCAGTCGGGCTCTGTAAGCGCCGTTGAGTTCAGAATCGATGATGGCTCATGGCAAAGCGCTTCATTCAATGAATCAAGCGGTGAACTGGGTGCGCTTGAACGGTTCACATGGACGGTTGCGCTCGATCTTGATAAAATGGCGAAGGGCAATCACACCATCGAAGTTCGAGCCCTCAATGAGGACTCTGTGCAATCATTGCCAATCTTTGCCACCGTTGAAGGCACAGGTGCCGCTATGGATGGGGCAGGGGCCGGCTGGTCCAACGGTCAATACCTCGCACTTGCTGGTGCGTTGGTCGTATTGTGCCTCCTTGGTTTCGCCCGGGGTGCACGAATAGACCCGCCGCTCTCCATTGCCAGCAACCAACCAAACGACTCCGTGGATGCTGTGCTTGCTGCCGACGCAGACCTTGCTTCTGCGGTTGATGCCGTTCTCATTGAGGATGAAATAAAATCGAATGGCTGACATATGTTCTATTGAGACTCGAAGCATGGCGTGTCCTTTCACCCTCGCCTTCAAATGTCAAGATGCGGAGGGTAAGGTATGGGCGACTTCAGCGACCGAGCGTTGGGGATTCAACCAACAGGCGTTCGTAAAATGTTCGACCTTGCAGGGGATGATGTCATCTCCTTTGGTTTGGGTGAACCTGATTTCCAACCTCCCCCAATCGCTATTGAGGCCTTCCATCAAGCCATGCTCGATGGGAAAAATAAGTACACCACGACAGCAGGTTTGCCAGCGCTGCGCGAGAAGATTGCAGCATCATGGGCCTCATATCAAGCCGGACTTGACGCTTCCAATGTATGCATCACAATGTCTGGTACCAACGCTCTGTTGAACCTTTTCTTGACGCTTGTGAACCCCGGCGACAACGTGCTTCTTCCTGAGCCGTATTTTCCGCTCTATGGCCCTGATGTCTCGATTGCAGGCGGTTCCGCGACCTACTATCCGTGCCAATTCGAGCATGAATTCATTCCGCAGGTAAGCGACTTGGAAGCCCTTGTTGATGATCGCACGGTCGCCATTTTGTACAACTTCCCAAGCAACCCAACTGGGGGTACGCTCGACACCCAACAACGCGATGAGTTGCTTGCTTTTGCAAGAAAACACAACCTATGGATCATCAGCGATGAAGTCTATGATCGCATTGTCTTCGATGGGCCCCACGTATCGTTCATGGGCGCAGGATACGATCGAGTGCTCGTGGTGAATTCGTTTTCCAAAACATTCGCTATGACTGGTTGGAGAATGGGCTACATCATTTCTGAGCACGCAGAAGCGATGCATCAAGTCATCAAAATGCAATATTACATCGCAGCCTGTTCCAACGATGCAATGCAACATGCGATCTTGGCTACCATCGAACAGGCAAGTGATTATCCAGAGATGATCGCTGCTGAATTCAAACAACGACGCGACCTCATCGTGGATCGTCTCAACGCCATGCCCGGGGTTGAGTGCCACAAGCCTCAGGGTGCCATCTACGTGTTTCCGAAAGTCACGGTTCCTGGCATGACCTCGCAAGAACTTGCCATGGCGTTGCTCAACGATGGCGTGCTGTGCTCACCAGGGTCTGCATTCGGACCATCTGGTGAAGGCCACCTCCGCTTTGCTTACACCATCAGCCAAGCAGACATCTCACGGGGCATGGACATCGTTGAGGCCACGCTCAATCGATTGTTGAGTTAAGACGGAGTGATTCGATGATTCAAGCGATTCTTTTGTTCTCTCTCGGGTCGTTCATCGGGCATGTGCTGCCTCGTTTCCCAGTCCTTCTGTTAAGCAGGGGTCGCGGTTTCAATGTTCATTTTCCACCCCACCCTGATCCGGTTCCGTTAGGTCCTCATCTAAACCAGCGCGTGCTCCACCTTCGGACGTTTTACTGGTTGGGCCTCATCGTGGCTCTGATTCCGCTTGGTGTTGGGTTTGCCTCAGTACGATGGGGAAATTCTGCGTTTGGTTTTGGCCTCTGGCTTTCATCAGGTTGGCTTGTTCTAAATCGCCTTCAAGCCCTCATTGGCGGCCAAAAGCCGCCATGGACTCGCGCCATGGCTGAGCAACTTCAGGTCGTGATGGATGGCACAAAAGGTTCGCTCGCATGCTGTTCGTGGCCTGCGCCCGCTTGGGGCATGACCCGGGTTCGATGCGGAAATTGCAGCAAGGTGCTGCACAAGGCAGCTCGTCCTGACTTGGGACGGAAGCGTTCAGACGGTCGAATCGTTGGCATGCTTCGCCTCTTGGTCAGCGATGGTTATCCTATGATTCACCCGATTGAAGAAGAATAAATCTGGTTGAGGCCAAAGGTGGTTCAAACCAATTTGAGGTCCCGATAAGAAGGGGAATCTTTGAGGTGTGAATGAATCCACGAAGGTGCATGGGGGGTAAGTCGAGAAAGTCCCTTTCAGGCTTGATGTGGTTGACCTTCAGAGCTGTTGGTCAAGTCTTGATTACGCCTTTTCTCGCCTTTCTGATCACCTATTACTTTGATTTCCAATTCGATAGTTCTGGCTTTAATTTGGATTTCCGCAAAGAAATGTTGCCGTGGATTTTCACAGCCTCCCTCGTGTATGCCATGCTTGCACTGTTCTTGGCCTTGACATTTGGCGGTGGCTTCCGTCCTCACAGCGTGATTGAGCGCGGCGGTTGGCTTGCAATGCTTCGTCTCAGAGGACGACATGGTGATGCAGGATTACGGAGAAACATGCGCGAACATTACGCCACTTCGGCTCATGGGCGGCTCTCCCTTCTCGTCCATGAACGACACATGGCTGGGCACCGAATCACGTCCACCCATGGCGGCTTAGTGCTGGTGGCGATTCCTCTCCAAGTTCTTCTTGCAACGGTGCCTTTGGCGCTTGTCTTGGCCGTACCGGACACCATTATGCGGGCCGATCGAAGGCTGGAGGTGGCCTTGCTCGTGTACCTTGCTTGCTTTGTTGTAACGATGAAACTCTTTCCGATGATCGCTCGAAAGTACATCGGACTTGCAACCTTCACCCGCCGTTGGCTCGGCTCGATGGGTTCTTTTTCGACAGCCACGCCTTTCCTTGTGCTGTGGATTCTTGGTAGGATTGCAAACATCGCAGTGCTTGGATCCATGGGCGATGACATCAGTCTTAGTTTCCAAATCGAAAAGGAATTGTTCGAAACTTCCTTTTCCATTCGTTCAATTCCTGAGACCTCTTTCGTTGACTTGCTCACCGCTCTAGCCGTCATGCCACTCGCAGCATTCACCACGCTGGCAGCGCTTGGTGCAGGTGCAGATCCACCCGATTGGATGTACGAATACAACCCTCGGCCTGACGTATCTTCAAAGGTGCCAGCAGGCTCTTCCTCACTGGTTAAGAAAGGCGCCTCGGTTGCTGTCGGCGCCGCTGCTACAGTGGCCGTGGCGGGTGCATCTGCTGCTGTTGCTCATGGCTCATCCTTCGCTCAAGGTTTGACCGGTCTTGGTGGTTCTGTGCCATTAGCCCAATCAGCGGGGGCGTTGCACAACGCTCGCAGTGCAGCGGATGCAATGCCCATTGAAATGATGGATACAATGGATTCCCTTGAAGATGTGAGCCGTTCCATCGATGCGGCTGACCAGGTCCGTGAGTTGCACGACGATACCAACGTTGACCTTGCGACCAAGGCCGTCGACTTCGTTCGAACACCCTCTTATGACGAGCCAGCCATTACTGGTTTGAGGAAGAAGGATTGAATCTTTTTTCGACAAAAAGATGGCGGTTTCTGCTGACCCCGTAGGGGTCATCGAACGGCCATGACTATATGCGAAGTGATTCTCCGGTGAATCGTTGGTGTTTATGCGTCGCTTGTCTCCATTAACCCTTGTTGCCTTATTGTTATTGCAAACGCTCGCCGTTGGTATGGCCGCTCCTGTCAGCGCTGCGTCAGCCCGTGGCGGTGCAAACGATGACTATCGGGTCACTGGCATCTCAATCGGAAACTCATCCAAAGCCGCTGATGTTTGGGTCCAATCCAACGGTACAACCGTCGATTACATCTTCCAAGGCGAGTCAATTGAAGTCACGATGACCATCGCTCGTGGTGGCTCATCCTTCTCTGGGAAAACCACAGACGCTATGCTGCAGATTGTTCACCCAATCGGATTTGTTGTTGAGACTTTCACATGGACTTCGAACGATCTCATCGGTGGCCAAGGTGATTCAGCATCCTTTGTTTGGACTGCCGATGCAGCACATTCGATCCTCGACACCACAACCAACGACCTCTCCGGTGGAATGATTCTCCGGGCAATGGTCGACAAAGATTCTAACGGCGACGACCGAAATGACAACGACATCAAGGAGCAAACGGTTCCTGTTGCCATCATGAGTGACCCCTTCGAAGGCACCTCTGTGAACGCTCAAGAGACCTTTATTCCGGGCCGATATCCGGCAACTGGCGGCAACGCAGAAGGCGCTGGGTCGTGGCAAACCAACTCCGGTGGAGCAGTCGGTTCAGAACACTGGGCAAACTCGGCAGACTCCTCGAGCAACTATCCCTCAAACGCTCACGACCGTCTGATTCACGGCTTCTTCAGCGGAAACGGCCAATGTGGCTCAGAAGGTCAACTGGATGCGGGACTTTCCAATGTCTACCAAATTTATGTCTGCAGAAAGAATTTCTTTGCCGGCAATTACATCTCTACTCAATTCCACGTTCAGGCATGGGGCAGCACCCTTTCCGGTGACAGTGTAAGCCTCGAATTATGGCGTGGTTCCGGGAATTACGAGCAACCAATGGAATCCCTCTATTGGAATCTCTCAAACGGAAATCCAAGCCAAGCTCCTGACCAGTGGACCAACCTAAGTTGGGACCCTCAAGTTGACTGGGCTCAGATTCCGACCCTTTCAAATCCAGATTTGTTCCTCGGTGGTAATTCGTGGAGCGTTGGGCTTCTCCTGCACTCGGACTCCGGTGGTGCTTCGCAAGGGTTCCACGTCGACGATTTCATCCAATTCGGAATCAGCAAGGTTGACGATTACACCCTCGGTGTTGATTGTGACAACCCCACCAATGGCTACACAGCGCCGCCAAATGACTTGCTCATTCTTCGCTGTGATGTGACCAACAATGGATACTCAACTGCGTCTGTGCGTTTGCAATCCAACGTGACCAACCTCACTTGGATGGACCCAGCAATGCAGATGATTCGCATCGATGTTCCCAACAGCAACGATCACGACACAAACGTCCTCATGCCGGGGATCAAGGCCGGAGAGACCGTTGAAGTGTGGGTGAACCTCTCAATCCCACCTGGCGCTGATGTTCAACAACAGACATGGTCAATTTGGTTGACGGATGCCAGCAATCAAAACGCCGGCGAAAAGGGCCGGGTTACGATGCCAGTCGCCGTCACCGAACAATACGGTGTGGCGTTGACTTCGACGGTTGGAATCCTTGCTCAAACGCTTGCACCAGGCGAATCTGGTTTGGTTCCTTTCCGATTGCTCAACTCCGGAAACAGAGACGCAGCCTTCAACCTCGTTACCACCTTCTCCGAGAGTGGTTGGTCAGCCCTCGTCGTCAATGATACGGGTGTGGTTGTTCAAAACCCGATCGTTCTTAACCGTGGAGAGGCCCAAAATTACAACCTCAACATCACGGCTGATTCAATGGCCATGCCGGCTCTCGGCACTGAAGCAAGCCCGTATGTGAGTTTCAACTTGCGTGCCACTTGCCCTTCCTGTGGAACTGCACTTGCGGGCAACGATGTGCTCGTTCGTAACATCGAGGTTCCTGTCTACCGTGAAGTCAACCTCGAAGCAGAAGAATTGAACATTCAGGGCCCTGCAAATGGAATCGCAAAGAAGGTCTACATCAACATCTTCAACACTGGAAATGATGACGAGCAATACGATTTGACGTTGACTCAACAAAATTGGCTCCTTGGTGCAAACCTCGCTGGTGACCAAACGACCGTGCTTGATGCATGGGACGGCGAGAGCATCATCCAGGTGAACCTTCCAATGCCTGTTGGCCTCAATCCTGGTCTTTACGGTGTCACTGTTACTGCAACAAGCGTCGACGATCCACTGGTCAAGCGTTCAGTTTCACTCAGCATTGAAATCCTTGACACAGCAGCCGTTGACGTCTCGGATGAAGATGCAGACCAATCCTACATTCCTGGCGACCCTGCCCAAACCATGGCGTTCGAAGTTCGCAATGACGGGAACAGTGCTGACCGATTCACGATGACGGCGAATGTACCAGAGGGGATGATCATCGAGTTCACGAACTTGTTCGATGGCAACACGCCCGAAATCGAAACCGGTGCCAGTTACAACGTGACCGTTCGCTTTTCCTTTGAAGCAGACACATCCGGCCAACTCACACTCGACATCATTGCGACCAGCGTTAATGACCCATTGATCAGCGCACAAGGTTCTGCAACCTACCTTGTCGGTTCCCAAAACTGGCTCAAGATTCTCCCTGCTCCAGCACTTACAATCGATGAATCTGAGCCGGCTGAGGAATGGTCCATGACCGTCAAGGTCCGCAACCAATACACGACTGCTCAATCTGTCACGATTGACTTGGACAACGGCGCATCATCTGCCTACGTCCAGACCCGCATCTCTAGTAACGACCGCTCGTTTGTTCTCGCCGTAGAAGAAGAACGAGAAGTCACAGTTTACTTCGAAGTTTCAGAAACAACCCTGCTTAACCTTGGTTCAGACTCTTTCTCGACAAACTTGACCCTTTGGGCTCGTTCGGAAACAGTGAGCGATGCAGCAAACACCAACTTGCAAGTGGTCCTCATCAAACAATCCAGTGAGATCGACGGAGCTGGTTCTGCGGACGACGGGTTGCCAATCGGTAGCATTGCTATGTGGCTTGGATTCATCGCCGTAATGGGCGTCGGTGTGTTCATGATTCTCAACATTCTCCGTGAAGAAGAAGAGGAAGATGACTACGGCGGATGGGGCGAAGAAGGCTATGAAAACAGCATCGAAGCAACCTACGGGGCTGTCGCTGCCGCACCAACTGTTCCGGTCGCCGGTATGCCTCCTGCTGCTGCGCCACCCGCTGCTGCGCCACCTGCCGCACCAGCCCAGCTGGTTCAAAACATCACATACAACATCACCGATAGCGTAGTTGATGGTGGGATTACACACGCATCCCAAGCGCCTTCCGCTGCCCCTCCAGTTCCTGCCGCCGGCCTCCCAGATGGCTGGACGATGGAACAATGGGAAGTCTACGGCCAAATGTGGCTTGAGCAGAACGGAATGGCGTGAATAGCACCGTTTGACCCGTTGCTGAAGAAGCGCAGGGTTCAAGATGGTCTCGTCCTCCCCCAAGAACGATAGGAGCGATTTATCATGTATGGAAACGGACAAGCCCCAATCTTCATCCTCAAAGATGGTACACAACGAACTCGAGGCCGCAGCGCTCAATCGAACAACATTGCAGCGGCAAAAGCCGTTGCTGACGCTGTGCGCTCAACCCTCGGCCCAAAGGGCATGGACAAAATGCTCGTCGATTCGATGGGCGACGTTGTAATCACCAACGATGGAGCGACCATTCTAAAGGAAATGGACATCGACCATCCTGCAGCAAAAATGATCATCGAAGTTGCCAAGACGCAAGAACAACATTGCTACGACGGTACAACTTCCGCAGTGGTGCTTTCAGGTGAACTTCTCAAGCGAAGCGAAGACCTCATTGAACAGAACGTGCATCCAACAGTCATCTGTGAAGGCTTCCGTCTTGCTGCAGAGAAAGCCGTGGAATTGCTAGAAAACCATGGCATTGCGACCGATAACGACGACGCCGTGCTCACCGAAGTCGCCAAAACCGCCCTCACTGGTAAATCCGCTGGAGCGGTCAAGAGTTTCATGGCCGACATTTGTGTCCGTGCCGTAAACGCAGTCGGTGTTATTGAGGACGAAGAGCGAATTGTTGACCTTGGTGACATCAAGGTCGAAAAGCGACAAGGTGGCTCGATCAAGGACTCAACCCTCATCGATGGAATTCTCCTCGACAAAGAGCGTGTCCATGCAGGCATGCCACGAAGCATTTCGAATGCGAAAATCGCTCTTGTGAACTCGGCCATTGAAGTCAAGAAAACAGAAGTCGATGCAAAGATTCAGATCACGGACCCAAGCCAATTGGCGCTCTTCCTCGAAGAAGAAGAAAACTACATCCGTGGACTTGTCGAGAAAATTCAAGCTGCCGGAGCAACAGTGCTCGTCTGCCAGAAAGGCATCGATGAACTCGCTCAGCATTACATGGCAAAGGCTGGTATCTTTGCCGTTCGCAGAGCAAAGAAATCCGATATGGAGGCTTTGTCAAAGGCCACCAGCGGCCGCATTGTCACCAACTTGGACGACTTGAGCGGCGATGACTTGGGTCACGCTGCGAAGGTTGAGGAGCGCAAGATCGGCGAATCCGACATGACCTTCATCACCGGCTGCCCAGAAGCCAAATCCGTTTCTGTGCTGCTTCGTGGTGGTACTGAGCACGTGGTCGACGAGATCCGAAGAGCGTTTGACGACGCAGTCGGCGTTGTTTCAGTGGCTTGGGAAGATGGAGCAGTGCTCACTGGTGGAGGCAGCGTTTTGGCAGCCCTCTCCCGTGACTTGCGAACCTATGCGGAAACCGTCGGCGGACGAGAACAAATGGCCATCGAGGCCTTTGCCTCTGCTTTGGAGATTATTCCACGTACGCTTGCTGAGAACGCTGGCCTCGATCCCGTCACGACCCTCATCGAACTCCGAAAGGCTCACGCTGACGGTCACTCCCATGCTGGTATCAATGTCTACGAAGGCGGCGTTGTCGATATGAAAGAAGCCAATGTGGTTGAACCAATGCGAGTCGTCGAGCAAGCGATTCAGTCTGCAACCGAAACGGCAATCATGATTTTGCGCATCGACGATGTCATCTCGTCCAAGGGTGTCTCCATGGGCGGCGATATGGGCGGCATGGGTGGCATGGGCGACTTCCAAATGTGATGTTCAGAAAGGACAGAATTTCCTTTCCAATGCTAAGCAGCAAGCCTTTTCGGTTCCTCGATTTACCCCCCGGAGACGGCCTGAGGTAAACAAAACAAGTACGAACCTTGAAAGGCCCCTCTATGGTGGGGAAGTTTGCTTACGACCGACGTGAGTAGGAGCGATTTACATGACCATTGTGGCAAAGGTGTGGATTGACGAAGATTGCATCACCTGTGATGCGTGTCAGGATATCTGTCCTGAAGTCTTCGAAGTGAATGATGATTCTTCTCAAATTCTTGCTGCAGTTCGCACGGATGGTAAGTTCGACCGAAACGTAGGAGGCTCTCCAATGGTGGGCTCCCTCGGTGCTGATTACGGAGAAATGATCCTTGAAGCGGCTGAAGCTTGTCCTGTCGAAGTCATCAAGTTCGAATTGGTGAGCGATGGTGCAGAAATCGCTGTCGAAGTAGCACCCGCTGCAGAACTCGCTGTCGAAGCAGCACCTGCTGCCGCAGTTGCAACCGGTGGCTCCGAGGCTTTCCAATCGCTCATGGGTGGCGACCGCAGCCTGGCAATCTTCTTCGGTTCACAAACTGGAAATGCAGCCGGCCTTGCGGAAAAGACTGCTAAGATGGCAGCCGACTATGGTTTGGTCCCGACTGTTTACGACATGGACGGATTTGATGCAAGCAAACTCAACTCGCACCCTCGCACCCTCATTATTACCTCGACATGGGGCGAAGGCGAGATGCCAGACAATGCAGAGACGCTCTGGAACACGGTCAGCAGCGGGAAGCCTTCCCTTGCTAATGTACACTTCAGTGTGTGCGCCATCGGCGATTCCTCTTACGACGAGTTCTGCAAGGCAGGCACTGATTGGGATGACAAGTACGTCGAACTCGGTGCAAGCCGAATTCATGAGATCCAACTATGTGATGTCGATTTCGACACACCATATTCACAATGGATTTCTCAAGCCCTTCCGCTCCTTGCATGCGTCGATGAATCTGGAACCCTCCAAGAGGTTCTTCTCGACGAGATGCTTGAGTACGGATCTGGCACCGCCGATGAAGTGGCTGATGGCGACTTTGCACCAGGCGTTGTTGTCAAACAAGACCTTTCCATCACCCTCTCATTGTTCCGTTATTGCCCAAGCGCCAACGAATCGGGATGGGACACCATCGCATGTGCAGTGCCAGGTCATGCCACTGTGGAAGATCTTCTTGTTGCGATTCAACAAGATGTTGACGGCAGCTTTGCTTTCCGTCGTGGAAGCGGAAACGGCACACCAACATCTGGCGTTCGTGTGAACGGCCGTGTTGTTCTTGCTGACTTAGCAAACATCAGCGATCTTGTTGGAGAAGGTGGTCAACTCAAGGTTGAACCACTTCCAGGTTACCCAGTCATTCGAGATTTAATTGTTGATTATTCAGCCTTCGAATCCAACCGGAGCAAAAGCAAACCATGGCTCCGTGCAGATCCTCGAGAAGGTGCAACCCTTCTCAACGGCAGCCCAATGGGGACAATGGACTCCCCAACTGCTGCTATGCTCCACGCCATGACGGATGTGTCATCTTACCAACTCTTGCACGCAATGTCGGACACAGTTCCGTTCAATGCCACTTACCAAGGACCAGCAGTTCTTCTCCAGCACTGGACTCGCTCCCTCGATCCACGAACGGGCGATGAACAGCGGGCTTCGCTTGTCAAGATGCTCGACGACGAAGACGGCGTTTGGGCTGAAGCAGACATGGCCTCCATTGCCCGATATGGTGCAGAAGGACGCACGGCCTCCAAAGCCCTCAATTCCGCCCGAAGCCACCTTCTCAACACCACCAACTACACCGGTCCTCACGGACGCTTGGTTAAGTGGTACGGACGCAGTGTGAAATGGAGTGGCAACGTCAATGAAACAACGCTCTACCGACAAGTCTTGGGACCCGTCGGCCTCCTTAGCAACATCTTTGATGGTGTTTCAGCACGAATGTTCCTTGGATTCACCCGCACAGGTGCTCCACCAATTCGCAGCCTCCAAGCATTGGTAGCCCCACCGGCTGGTGTCGGAAAGATTCCAAACATGATCAACCGTAAGGTTGAGGCCCACCACGAAGTTGTGAGTCTGTTCAACGAGATTGACCAGAGGTTCTGAGGTGTTCTTATGGCTATGAAGATTGCATACTATCCAGGAAACACCGCACGCGCTGCCTCTTCCGAAGTGGAAGATTGCATCCAACCCCTTTGCAAAACATTGGGCATTCAACTCATCGAGATTCCAAAAGCCTCGAGCGATGGTGGCAACATCATCAAGCAATCCTCTCCAAAACTCCAGCACGCACTCGTGGCTCGAAACCTCGCCCTCGCAGAAGCGAAAGGCGTCGATGTCATGACCACATGTGCAACCAGCTATGGGATCATGTGTGACACCGTGGATGAATTCCAAGAAGATGCTGGATTTGCGAACAACATCAACAACCTCGTAGCCCGCTCAACAGGCATCGAGTACGCTGGCGAATCTTCACCCCGCCATCTTCTGCACTTTTTGGTGGAAGAGATTGGCCTCGACACCATTCGAGACGCTGTGATTAACCCAATTCGAATGAATGTGGCGGCCTACTATGGCCCGAACATGCAACGTCAAGGCGCAACTGCGGGCGATGACCCCTTCATGCCAACCTACATGGAACAACTCATCATTGCACTCGGCGGAACACCTGTTGAATACGATTCAAAGTGTCAAAGCGTTGGAGCACCGGCACTCCTGACGCTCAATAAGCCGGTCATGAAGATGACCGCTGCAGTGTTGTCCGATGCTAAGAGCAGCGGTGCAGATCTCATGGTCAGCGCCTGCACAGTGTCACACTCGAACCTTGACTCCTATCAATCAAAGGCAGCACGGGTGAGCGGCAAGAACACCAACATGCCAATCGTTCACCTCGCTGAACTTGTCGCATTTGCGCTTGGTCACTTCCCTGACCGATTCGCACAATTGCGTGTTCGCTCCTTGGTCATCGGTGGATGATTCAAACACCGTGCAACACTTGATGCACGTTCATGGCCGTCACAGGTCCAATTGTATTGACTTCGCTCATCGCTTCAGGCGTTGCAGAAAAGACACTCGAAAGATTGCCAAACGCCTCAATCAATGCCTTGGCCTTTGACTGGCCAACCCCATCAATTGCAGCGAGCACCGCTGTTTGTTCCTCGATGGCATGCGCTGGCCATCGTTGAGCAAGTGGACTCGATTGAGCCGCACCAAGTTCGATGGCTTTGATTTCAGCAGCGGCAGCAGATGTGGCTCGCTCGACGGCTTTCACGTCCTGATGAGGCGCCACTCGTTGCATCGCTCTGTACGCCCAATGCTCCATGAGGTCATGCTCCCTTCGGGCGGCTGCGACTAAGAATCGAGCCGTCTCTTCTGCATTTTTAGTCATCATAACTGGTATGCCCAAGTCGAGGCTGATGTAAGCAAGTGCGCCATGCACAGCATCAGGGTGGACGGCTTGGCCGTGACCTTCTCCAATTTCAATCAACAAAAGAGGGCGCAATGCAGCAGCATTGAGTCGACGGCATTGGTGGAGCAGTCGACCATCGCTCAGTGATTGCACCAGGTCCCTTGCTGTTTTTCGCTCAATCAACACCCGATCTGACAAACGCACATCCCCAGTGGTGAGGTGCTTGAACGTCACGCTCGCTCCCATGCTTTTGATGTAGGGCCCCAGCGTTGATTTTGACTCCCTATGGTCGAGGATGATGGATGCTTGCCCGGCATCACCTTGCAGTTCAGTGATGCTTGCTGAGGCAGCCGCAGCTGCGAGTTGCTCTCTTTCCCTGTGAGCAAAGCCATCCAGCACCGGTCCGGAGATCGAGGCTTGGGGTTCAGCAGGCAGAATTGAGTGCTCTTTTTGGTCGGCTGCAGGGCTTGGCACGCTGCTCATAAATTGATCCAGTCCCATTTGTTGGCGAGGCCTTCGATCGACAGGATGTAGGGTTGGTGGTTCTCTCTTCACCTTCGGTTCATCCTTTTCTATAGATTGTGACGGGGGTGCTTTTTCGGCTTCTTCGGGGGCGTATTTTTCCGTTTCTTGCTGAATGAATTCCTGTGGTGCTAACGTTATGCCTTCATCTTGGATGCTGAAAGCGCCGAGAACATCGGCGGGTGGCGGTGGCCTTCTCGGAAGTCTGCCTCGATCGTGGATTCGTTGAAGCAATGTGTACATCTTAGCTTCCCTGCGTTCAGCAGCAGTGTTGACATATTCGTCCCTGCTTCCTATGGCAATGAGGGTGTGAACACTTCCATCGCGTTGTCGAGCGGTACGCCCACGCCGTTGTATGGCTCGAATAGCGCTTGCGACTGGTTCGTATAAAATCACCAAATCCGCTGCAGGCACATCAAGGCCTTCTTCCCCAACAGAGGTGGCGACTAACACGTTGAGTTCACCGTCTCTAAACCGGTTCAATTGGGCTAATTGCTGCCGTTGAGTCATGCCTTTCCGCTTTCCTTTACCAGATTGGCCAATAAATTTGTCAACTTGGATGCCTGGGATGGCTGTCAATGATTCAACAAGGTGATCGACCGTGTCTCTGTATTCAGTGAAGATCAACATCTTGCTTTCGGGGTTCGTCGTGCGTTGGTTTTCGACTAATTGCCGGACATACGCAGGTTTTGGATGGCGTTCACCCATCGCCTTTGCAGCCCTTCGGAATTCATGAATTGCAGGCAGGCCAACGAATCGGTTGGTGCTCCGTTCTCCACTGCGCCCATCCTCTTCAGCACGTTGAAGGAACGCAAGTGCTGAGGTGACGCCTTGGGTGCGCAACAAATCGAGCAACAAGTGAGCCCTTCTGAGGTCGCCTATTCGTCGTGCAGCATCGTAGCCTCTCCGATCCCGACGTTGAATGGCCATGCTTGCCCTGCGTTGGGCTTCTTCGATGAATTTCGAGGAGAGGTGGCCGGTCGGGGCAAGGAAACCAAGTCGGCGCAGGTGTTCAGCCTCGTCATCTTGTTGAGCCTGTATTGGAGCGAGAAGGGCCAGCAACTCTTCTGGTAAGGGGAGCCGGTGGGGAACAGTTTCCAACTTCACCGTGTAGGGAGTGAGCAGTGGATCCTCTTTTTTTGACACGTCCAAGCGTTCGATTCCCAACCTTCGGGCAACCTCGAGAATGTTTGCCTCCGTAGATCCGGGACTTGCTGTCGCTCCGAGGACAAGAGCGTCTGGCTTGGCACTGAGGTAGAGGTCGCCAACTTGAGCGTAGGCATGGTTTCCTGTGCTGTGGTGTGCTTCGTCCACAATCAACAGGCCGACTTCCGTCAAATCGATGATTCCGTTCACAGCGTCGTTTCGAATCACTTGTGACGTTGCCATCACGACCTGGCCTTTTGCCCAAAGCGGTGGGCGTTTTGCAGGACCAACCTCGCCAGTGTAGGATACAATTGCATCTGCGTCAAGATTGAGCATCTCTGTCGCCATGCGCCGCTGCTGATCAACGAGGCCCGTCGTCGGTGCAATGAGCAGCACCTTGCCTCGTTTGAGTCGGAGGGCTTCAGCCATGGCCATCCATTCCACAGCCGTTTTTCCAAACCCTGTTGGCATCACCATCAGCGTGGATGACGTGAGGGCCGATTTCAGCGACTTCATCTGGTAGGCCCTCGCCTGAACCCCATCCTTGAGGAACGGGTGAACAACAGTGGCCATAGCATTCCCATTTCGTCAAGGGTTCTAAAGCATACTGAGCCCACCTTAACGGTTGATTTGTGTAACTTTTCGGATTCATCAGAGAAATCAGGGGGCGGAATCCGGTTCGATTCTCCTTCTTTCGACGGAAAAGGGCTGATTGACACCGAAAGGTTTCAAGACCTTCTAGGACAGTGGCGATTCACGCAACAGGTCGGCTGTTGCAAACCGAACCACTCATATACGGGAGGTAAGTCGGAGGGTTGCTCAAAGGTGAGCAGCCAGACACAATGGGCCATCCCCCGAGGACCCCGATAGTCTCGCTCCCCATTCGTGGGAATGAGACGCAGTGTCACGGCTTCTCCCAACCTGAGAGCCCTCGTACGCCCCTCTACGGTGGGGCCAATGCGCTGTAAAAACACTGGAGGAATCCGACATGGCGAAGAAAAGTCACCCACGACGAGGATCAATGGCGTTCAGCCCGCGTAAGCGTGCGAACCGACCATTTGGTCATGTGAAGTCGTGGCCCACAACCGATGCGAGCGAAGTGAGAATGCAAGGATTTGCAGGCTGGAAGGCCGGTATGACCCACGTTCTCTCTCGTGATTTGAACCCCCGCAGCCCATCTGCTGGCCAAGAAGTCCGTATACCAGTCACCGTTGTAGAATGCCCAAAGATGCGCATTCTCGGTGTACGTGGCTACGCAATGACTCCTTACGGTAAGCAAGCTGCTGGCGAAGCCTGGGCTGACGCAGCAAAGATTGCAGAAGCATTCGAAGACCTCTTCAAGCGACTTCCCGTTCGCAAGGAACACGACGCAGAAAAGCACTTTGAGAACCTCATGAACGCCGATCTTGTCGAAGTTCGTCTCATTTGCGCAACCCAACCACATTCAGTTTCAGGAATTCCTACTAAGGTACCTAGCGTCATGGAAGTTGGTTTGGACGGTGGCAACATCGGCGACCAACTCAACTATGCAAAGGAGAAACTCGGCGAAGAGTACTCCTTCGCTGACGCCTTCGAAGAAGGCGCTCTCACTGACATCGTTGCAATCACCAAAGGATACGGATGGCAAGGTGTCATCAAGCGATTCGGTGGTAAGTTGCAATCTCACAAGAACTCCAAGAAGCGACGACAGCACGGTAACATGGGTGCTTTCGGTGACGGATACGTTCGAAAGTCCATCCGTCAAGGTGGTCAAACTGGTTACCACCAGCGAACTGAATACAACAAGCGCATCATGCGCATCGCAAGCACAGAAGACCACTCGATCACACCAGCCGGTGGTTTCCTCCACTATGGCGAAGTCAAGTCCGACTACATTCTCGTCAAGGGAAGCGTCCCAGGACCTGCAAAGCGATTGATTCGATTCCGTGACGCAACCCGTGGTAGCGACAAAACGCTCCACCCGTTCGAAATTACGTACGTGAGTACAGCATCTAAGCAGGGGGTCTGAAGTTGAAGGTCAATGTTCTCGATATTACAAACACCATCTCACAGACTGAGCTCGATGCAGGTCGACTTCCTGATGTGTTTGAGATTTCCATCTCGAACGGGAAGAAGGTCGAACTTCCAGCAGCCTTTGAAACTGAACTCCGCAACGACTTGATCAAGTTGGCAGTGGCTTCAAGCCGTGCCAACCGCCGACAAGCCTACGGTTCCCGACCTCACGTCGGAAAGCGTGCTCCAATGGCTGGTATGAAGCACTCCGTCGAATGGTGGGGTAAGGGTCGTGGTGTGTCTCGAATTATGCGACGCACTGGACAAAGCCGAGGTGCACAAAACCCACACACGAAGGGTGGACGACGTGCACACGGACCTAAAGTCGAAAAGAACTGGGGACGAAAACTCAACCTCAAGGAACGACGACTTGCTCGTGACTCTGCACTCAGCGCAACCACCAACGTGGAAACCGTGAGCGCCCGAGGTCACCGGTTCTCCGAAGACATCGCAGCTCTCCCAATCGTGCTTGGCAACTACGCTGAAGTCCGAGACGGAAAGACCGAAGAATTCAGCATTGAATCCTTCAACCATGGATCTGCAACTCGTAAGGTCCTCGCAATCTTCAACGAAATCGGCATCGGTGCTGATTTGATGCGTGCTCGAGATGGTCGAAACATCCGTGCAGGTAAGGCTACCATGCGTGGACGTGTCCACAAAACTCCAAAGTCGGTCCTCCTCGTAGTGAAGGAAAAGTCAGGCCTTGCTCAAGCAGCACGAAACCTTCCAGGTGTCGATGTTGTTGCAGCCCGTGACCTTTGCGCAGAAGACCTAGCCCCTGGTGGCGACATCGGCCGTTTGACCGTGTTTACCAAGGATGCCGTGGAGGCACTCAACTGAGGTGATTATGATGAACGCATACGATATAATCATCCAACCATGGCTGACTGAGAAGTCGATGGAAGCTCGAACATCTGAGAGCCGCCTCGAGTTCCTCGTTCGCCGTGGAGCAACAAAAGAACAAATCGCTCGTGCGGTTGAAACGATCTTCGAAGTCGAAGTCGCTAAAGTCAACGTACGAAACACAAAGCACGGCAAGCACGCTTCCGTTAAGCTCGCCGAAGGCTATGACGCAGAGGACGCAGCAATGCGCTTGGGAGCTTTCTGAGGTGATGAATCATGGGTAAGAGAATACGTGCACAACGAAAGGGTTCCTCGCCACGCTACCGCGTTGCGAGCCACAGATTCCCAGGTGCGAACCGAATGCCACGCGTGAGTGACGTCGTCGGAGAAATTACCGAACTCGTTCACAGCCCGGTCCATTCGGCTCCACTCGCTCGAATGAAACTCCCAGACGGTGAGACCACATTGGTCGTCGCTACTGAAGGACTTGCAATCGGATCCGCTGTTGCCATTGGCGACAACGCAGCACTCCGACCAGGAAACATCACATCCCTTGCGAACATTCCTGAAGGAACAGCAATCAACAATCTTGAACTCCGTCCTGGTGACGGTGGCAAGATCGCTCGCGCAGCAGGAAACTCCTGCTTCGTTGAAGCACGAATTGGCGAGAAGGTGCGTGTCCGCATGCCATCTGGAAGCCTTCGTGAACTCCCTGCCAACTGCCGAGCAACCATTGGTGTGCTCGCAGGTCACGGCCGAGACGAAATGCCTCTGCGAACTGCAGGTGCAGCGTACTACAAGGCCAAGGCCCGTGGTAAGTTGTTCCCTCACGTGAGCGGTGTTGCAATGAACCCTGTTGACCACCCACACGGCGGTGGAAACCACCAAGCTGTTCACGGTCCTAACTCAGTCGCCCGTGGCACCCCACCAGGTGCTAAGGTTGGTCTGATCGCACCGAGCCGAACTGGCCGAGGTCGAGGAAAGAAAATTTGAGGTGATGATGTATGGCACGAAAGAAAAAGAAGTCGTTTATGACCCCAAAGGCCAGTCGACGAAAGGCACGAAAGCGCCTGTCGACAACCTCTGGCCGAGTCAAGAAGGAATTCACGTACCGTGGCTACACTGTGGAAGAACTCTCCGCAATGTCGCTTTGGCCTGCTGAAGACCCATCCGCTCCATCCGTGATCACTTTGCTCCCATCCCGCGCCCGTCGCTCGATGGCTCGTGGTTTCTCGGTTGAGAACGAACATTTCCTAGCCCGTGTTCGCCGTTCCAACGGCTCCACGGTCCGAACCCACCGAAGGGACATGCCAATTCTCCCAGAGTTTGTTGGCAAGACCATTTCAGTCTACAGCGGACAAAACTTCGTTCCTGTTGAGATCAAGCCAGAAATGATTGGTCACTACCTTGGTGAATTCGCAATTACCCGCAGAGGCGTCGCACACAGCGGCCCTGGTGTTGGTGCAACTCGGTCGTCAAAGCACGTACCGCTAAAGTGAGGTGTTATGTATGGTTAAGACACAAATGGACCGCCGTTCAAAGCGCCGTGAACTCCCTCAAAAGGGTTACACGCAACTCCTCCAAGGCAACCGCCTTGCGACTGCACGCTCCACAAACGTGGACATGCACGTCAAGCACTGTTTCGAAATCTGCCGCTACGTCAAGCGAATGAAGGCTGGAAAAGCAATCGAGTTCCTCAACGAGGTTCTCCGAATCGATTCCGACCGAGCTGACGTCCGCCGTAAGGCCTTGGCTGTGCCCTTCCGTCTCGGAAGCGGTAACAAGAAGAAGAAGCGCACCGGCCCATCAATGGTCGGTCACCGCAAAGGTGGCGTCGGTCCAGGCCGATACCCGGTCAAGGCATCCCGCGCCATCATCAAGTTGATTGAAAGCGCAATGGAGAACGCCCGACATCAATACGAAGATGTGGATCCAGAAGAAATGGAAATCACCCACATCGCAGCACACCGTGGCCAAATCAAGAAGGGATTCATCCCTCGTGCCCGTGGCCGTGCTACCCCTTCAAACCACTACCGTGTAAATCTCGAGGTTTTCCTCGAAGATTTCTCCGTCCAAGAGGACGAGTTGGAGGACGACTTCTGAGGTGATTGATTATGGCAGGAAAGAAAAGCACTCTACGCACCATCGTAAACCGAAACGTCGAGCGACATCTCGTCAAGGAATTCTTGATGCAGAACACCAAGCGCTCCGGATTCGGCGCACTTGATATCCGTCGTACCCCACAAGGTACTGAAGTGACAGTTCATGCAGAACGCCCAGGTATGGTCATTGGCCGAAAGGGGAAGATCATCAACGAACTTCAGAAGCGACTCAACGAAGAATTCGATCTCGAGAACCCTAAGCTCAAGGTCGAGGAAATCGAAAAGGCAACCCTCAACGCACAAGTCATGGCAGAGAAAATCGCCTCCGCACTCGAGCGAGGTTGGTACCACCGCCGTGCTGGAAACAGCGCTGCACAGAACATCATGGATTCTGGTGCCCGCGGTGTCATTGTGACCCTGGCTGGAAAACTGACCGGTTCTCGAAACCGAACAGAGAAGTACATTCGTGGCCACGTCAAGTACTGCGGTGAGACCGCATTGCAACACATGGACCGGGGATACTCTGTTGCCGTCAAGAAACTTGGAACCATTGGAGTCACCGTCGCTATCATGCGAGCTGGCACCAAACTACCTCACGAAATCAGCATTTTCTCTGATGAAGAACTGCGCATCCGTGCAGAACAAGCTGAAGCGGCCAACGCTGCAGCACCTGCGGGGGCGAGCGAATGAGCTACGTATCCAACCGTGAGATCGCTTCCATGAGCAAAGACGCTCGCGAATCACGCCTGCTTGAACTCCAAGAAGAGTTGTTGCAACTCCGTGCTGAGCAGGCACTGGGTGGTACTCCATCCAACATCGGTGCATACAAGGCGACCCGCCGAAGTATTGCCCGACTCAAGACACACATGAGTCAATGAAGTGAACCTACAGGAGAGATTGACAATGGCGGCTATTTGTAACATATGCGGACTCCCTGATGAGTTGTGCATCTGTCAAGAAATTGCCAAAGAACAACAACGAGCCATCCTTTCAACCGACCGACGACGTTATGGAAAAATTGTAACCAAGGTAGAAGGAATCGAAGACTCAGCTATTGACATCAACAAACTTGCTAAGATTCTCAAAAACAAATGCGCAGCCGGTGGTACAGTGAAAGGACGAACAATCGAACTTCAAGGCGACCACAAGAAAAAAGCGGCTGGCGTACTCAAGAACGAAGGATTCAATGTAGAGGTGCGATGATATGACACACTACAACAGCACATGGATCGGTTCGACGATGAACATCGTTGAATCAAACGACCCGACCTTGGTCGGACGAACAGGCTTGGTTTTGGATGAAACCAAGAACACCCTGGTCATGCTCGAAAAGGATTCCACAATCCGAATCGGCAAGGCCGGCATCACATTCACCCTCGACAACAGCGATGTTGTCGTTCAAGGCGCACTGGTTGGTCAGCGCCCAGAAGATAGAACCAACCGAAAATACAGGATGGCCTGATACTATGCGAGACATCGGAGTAGACGTGAAAAACCCCACAGATGAGTGGGACGGAGATGCAAACTGCCCCTTCTATGGAAGCCTACGCCTACGTGGCCAGGTTTTGGAAGGAACTGTTTCCAGCCTCGGTATGCAAAAGACGATCACCATTGAGCGAAACAACGTTCGCTACATGGAGAAGTACGAACGATTCGAAAAGCGAACAAGTGTTCTCTCTGCTCACCTGCCAGCGTGCATCGGTGAAGTGGCAGTGGGTGACACGGTCAAGGTCATGGAATGCCGCCCTCTCTCAAAGACGGTTTCATTCTGCGTCATCGAAACCACAGGAGGTGAGGCCTGATGCGTGGAATCGCTGGACGCCAAACCCGTGGTTTGCCAACGGCTGCACGCTTGCACGTCGCTGACAACACTGGCGCAAAGATTGTACAGATCATCAACATTCTCAAGCTCGGTAACACCATCCGTCGTTACCCTGCTGGTGGCGTTGGTGACCTCGCTAAGGTTTCCGTGAAGAAGGGTACACCTGAGACACGACGCCAAATGTTCAACGCTGTCATCATCCGACAACGCCGTCCATTCCGCCGAGTCGATGGCACATGGGTTCAATTCGAAGACAACGCTTGCGTGATCACCAACGAAAAGGGCGATGTGCAAGGGTCGGATATCAAGGGGCCTGTGTCCCGTGAGGCCGCAGAGCGCTGGCCACGTATCGCTGCAAACGCAAAGCAAATTATTTGAGGTGAAATTATGGTAAAAAGTATGAAACCAGGAAAGCAACGAAAGGCGCACTTCAATGCGCCAATGCATGAGAAGCGAAAGCGGGTTGCCGCACGCCTCCAACTCAAAGACCGAGATGACCGGTTCGACGGTGTTCGCACCGTCACCGTTCGTGTCGGAGACACCGTGAAGGTTGTCCGTGGCGATCTCGCCAATGGCGGCAAGCGACACGGCGGAAAGCGAGGCGCAGATCCACTCGTTGGAACTGTGATTCGAATTGATTCAGAAAAGGGTCGCCTCTACATCGAAGGTGCCAAGGCCTCCAAGGCCGACAACAAAGAAGAGGCGGTTCCGGTCCACTCTTCCAATGTCGTCGTCGTCCGTTTGGACGAGACTGACAAGTTGCGAATGCAACAACTCACCGGGAACAGGAGCTGAAGAATATGGGAAGCAGTAACCACTTGAAGCGATTGGCCATGCCACGAAGCTGGCCACTCCCTCGTAAGACAACGATTTGGGTAACACGTCCAACAGCGGGCGCTCACTCTCTGGAATTGTGCATGCCAATCAACCTCGTCATCCGTGACGTTCTTGGCTTTGCACGCTCGACCCGTGAAGTTCGACACATCCTCCACAACGGATTGGCCATGATTGACGGCCGAGTCTGCAAGGAAACCCGACGTGGTGTCGGCTTGATGGACGTTCTCTCCCTCGGCGACAACCACTACCGATGTGTTCTCGACCACAATGGCCGACTTCGCTACCGCCCAATCTCCGCTGATGAAGCTGGTTGGAAGGTTTGCCGAATTGAAGGCAAGAGCACCATCAAGGGCGGCAAGACCCAACTCAACCTCCACGACGGGCGCAACATCATTGTTGATGATGCTGCAGAATACTCAACTGGAAGTTCACTCAAACTTGCGCTCCCAAGCCAAGAAATCATTGAACACATCAAGTTCGCTGAAGGCGTTCGTTGCTACCTCATCGGTGGTGCACACGTTGGCGGCTTCGCAAACATGACCTCGTTCGAAGTCAAGCGATCCAGCATGGCGAATGAAGTCCAGTTCGAAGATTTCGGCACTGTTGCCACCAACGTCTTTGCTGTTGGTAGCGCAACACTCCCAAACACTGAGGTGGTTGAATGAGCGAGACTGTTAACCCAATGACTGTTCCACGCATCACAAAGGTGAGCGTCAACATCGGTGTCGGTGAAGGCGGAGAACGCCTCATCAACGCTGAGAGCGTTCTCGAGCTCGTGACCGGTGTCAAGCCACAACGAACCCTTGGACGAATCCAAAACCGTGACCTCAAGGTTCGGCTAGGCGCACCAATTGGCTGCAAGGCAACCATGCGCTCCCGAGAAGGGATCAAGAAGTTCTTGACCGATGCTTTCTGGGTCCGAGAAAACTTGATTCCAGCATGGAACTTTGACCGAGAGGGTAACCTTTCGTTTGGTGTCCGTGACTACACAGACTTCCCCGGACAAAAATACAATCCTGACATTGGTATCTACGGTATGGACATCACCGTCGTTCTTGAGCGACCTGGCCACCGTGTGAGCCGCCGACGCCGTGCTAAGGGCAAGGTCGGTATGGACCACCGTGTCACACCGGAAGAATCCCGTGCCTGGTTTGCAGAAAACTACGGCATCACCATCATGGAGGAATGAAAATGGCAAGAGATCATGGAGAACGAATTGGCCGAACAAACGGCTGCCGACGCTGCGGACGACGACGTGGAATGATTCGACGACACGGATTGCGTGTTTGTCGACAATGTTTCCGCGACATCGCACCTTCGATTGGCTTCAAGAAAATGAATTAAGGAGGAGAAAGATATGCAATTTGATCCACTCAACGACGCACTCATCAAGATGTACAACGCAGAGCAAGCAGGTAAGTTCAACGTCGAACTCGCCCCTGCTTCGAAACTGCTTGGCAATGTCTTGGAAATCATGCAAAAGTCTGGCTATGTAGGCTCCATCGACCGAAGTGAAGACGGTCGTGGCGGTTCATACACCGTTGAACTTCGCGGCGCTATCAACCGATGCGGCACGGTCAAACCCCGTCACAGCATCCGACGCCAAGAATACGACCAATGGGAAACCCGCTACCTACCAGCACAAGACTTTGGCCTTCTGATCCTAACAACGAACTCCGGTGTCATGCATCACTACGATGCAAAAGACGCCCGTATTGGTGGTAAGCTACTGGCTTACGTATACTGAGGTGAATATTATGGTAAAACTCGACAGAATCGAACATTTCGTAACCATCCCTGAAGACGTTACAGCAACGCTCAGCGAAGATGGCGTCGTCACCATCACAGGACCTAAGGGTTCTTTGAACCGCGCCTTTGTCAGCACCTCGTGCTCACTCCACCAAGAAGGTGGCGGCCTCCTTGTCCGTGTGGACATGCCTCGCCGAAAGCAACGAGCACTGGCTGGAACTTGGAACGCTCACCTCAACAACATGGTGAAGGGCGTGACACAAGGGTTCACCTACCAACTCAAGGCACTGTACTCTCACTTCCCCATGACCATGGCTGTGAAGGGCAACACATTTGTTGTCAACAACTACTTTGGTGAGCGAGTCCCACGAACTTCCGACATCCTACCCGGTGTTGAAGTCAAGATTAGCAACAAGGTAGAAGTCACTGTGACTGGAATCGACAAGGAAAATGTCGGCCAGACTGCAGCAAACATCGAACGAAGCACCACGGTCAAGAACCGTGACCGACGTGTGTTCCAAGACGGAATATACCTCATCCACAAGGAGTGATATGAATGGCAGAAGATTATCAAAAAATGACCGTTGCTGAACTCAAGGAACTCCTCAAGGCGGCAGACTTGCCCCTCTCAGGAAAGAAAGCCGATCTCATCGCTCGTCTCACAGAGGCGAATGAGGCTGCACCAGCAGCTGAAACCCAAGACGAAGAGTCCTGGGATGAAGATGGGGATTGGGACGACGAGGCTGTTGAAGGCCACGTTGCAAAGCAGAAGCCTGTTCTCGATGAAGAGACAAAGGCCGCTCTTTCCCTCCGTGCTGAACAAAAGAAGTTGACCCCATCCTTCCGACGAACTGAATGGTTCCGATACAAGCGATTGTCTCGCTCCGGATGGCGTGCACCTCACGGAATGGACAGCAAACAACGACGAAATTACCGCTACCGTAGTTCCCTTGTCCGTGTCGGGCACGGAAAGGTCGCGGCTGCACGTGGTCTGCACTCATCTGGCTTCCAAGAAGTGATGGTTCAGAACACAACCGATCTCGAATCGATTGACCCAGAAACCCAAGCCGCACGTGTCGGCCGAAGTGTTGGTGGTCGAAAGCGAGAACACATTTACTCACGAGCCGATGAACTCGGAATTCGTGTGTTAAACCGAAGGAGGGATGTTTGATGCAAATCACCAACCAAAAGCGACTCGCTGCTAAACTACTGGGCTGTGGCGTCCACCGTGTGTGGATCAACCCATCCTATGTCGACCAGATTTCATCTGCAGTCCAAACCGATGACATCCGAGAATTCATCGAAGAAGGCTGGATTAAGGCAAAGGCGATCAAGGGTACTTCCCGTGTCCGAGCCCGTGCACGTGTTGAACAAAAGCGCAAGGGACGACGTAAGGGACATGGAAAGCGTGCTGGTACAGCAAACGCCCGAAACCCTCGTAAGAACCGCTGGATGCGAACCATCCGCTCCCAACGACGTGTTCTCAAGGACATGCGTGAAGACGGTACAATCCAATCCTCGCAATACCGCCGATACTACCTCAAGGCAAAGGGCGGTTCTTACCGATCCATTGCTCACATGCGCTCTCAGATGACCATTGAAGGCGTTTCACTCCCAGGAGGTGTTGAGTGATGCGTGGAACACAACGCCGCTCTGTCTTCCGCCGACGAAAGGCCGGTCTGACCGACTACCGTCGCCGTCTCAAGCTCCTCCGTGGACGCAAGTCCCGCGCAGTGGTCCGTGTGTCCAACACTCGAACCACATGCCAACTTGTTGATTGGGAAGCTTCTGGTGACCTTGTGAAGGTGACCATGACTGGAACTGATCTGGTTAAGAAATACGGCTGGCCTGAAGACTTCTCCCAGAAGTCGGTCCCTGCATCCTACCTCGTGGGCTATGCAATGGGCAAGGCTGCTATGGCTCAAGGCTGCGAACAAGCAGTTCTTGACGTCGGTTTGGCTGCAACCCCCGCCGGTGGACGTGTGTTCGCTGCGCTCAAGGGCATGGTTGACGCTGGCCTCGACATCCCTCACGGCGACCAAGTGTTGCCAGATGATGACCGTGTGAACGGCGCTCACATTGGCGACAATGTGGCCGGTGCGGTCGAAACCACCAAGAATACCATCGAGGAGGCATACTGATGACAGAAGAAGAAGTTCAACAAATGGCCCCAGGTCTCATGCAAGCATACGCTCCAGAGGAGCCTGAAGAAAAAGTCGAAGGACGACGTCCACGACGACGCAACCAAGACGATCCAATCCTTGCACTTCGCAAGTGGGTTCCACGAACTCGATTGGGTCACGCAGTCATGGCTGGAGAAATTCTCACTTACGAGCAAGCGCTCGCAAGTGGTCTACCAATCCGTGAAGTCGAAATCGTCGATGCACTGATTCCAAACCTCGAAGACGACGTCATCAAGGTCAACATGGTTCAGCGAATGACCGACAGTGGACGACGTGTCCGCTTCAATGTCATGGCTTGTGTTGGAAACCGAGACGGCTACGTCGGCTTGGGTATGGCAAAAGCCAAGGAAGTCGCAACCGCAATCCGCAAGGCCATCACCGCTGCTAAATTGAACCTTATTTCAGTGCAACGTGGAAACGGCTCTTGGGAATCTTCGGCAGGTCCAGGTACCTCGATTCCTTTCAAGACCAAGGGGCGCTCTGCCTCAACCCGTGTGACCTTGATGCCTGCTGCAAAGGGCAAAGGACTCGTCATCGGTCAAACCGGTAAGCGTGTGCTTGACCTTGCGGGAATCACTGACGTTCTTTCACGAACGAAGGGACAAACCCGTACGACCATCAACTATGCAGCAGCAACCTTCAACGCTTTGCATAACATGAACACCACCCGTGTTCCTGAGGATTTAGCTGAACGACTCCACATTCAACGAGGGAGGGTGCTCGAATGAGTTTCATCGTCGTGCGAGCACGCAGTAACGTTGGCGTTGAGCGAACGATCAAGGACACAATGCTGCACTTGAACCTTACAAAGGTCAACCACGCAGTCATCATCCCTGATAATGCACAATACCGTGGTATGCTTCAGAAGGCCAAGGATTACATCACTTGGGGCGAAGCTACCGAAGAACTTGTTGAGAAGATGTTGAACGGTCGTGGCCGAATGGTTGGCGACGCTCCTTTGACAGACGAAATCGTTGCAGAACATTCCGACTATGCAGACATCGCAGCGCTTGCTAAGGCAATCGCCGCTGACGAAGCAACCGTGAAGGCTGTTCCAGATTTGAAGCGAGTCTTCCGACTCCACCCTCCACGCGGTCCGAAAGGATGGGGCGGCATCAAGCGCTCCTTCGTTGTTGGAGGCGCCCTCGGATCCCGAGGGGAAGCAATTGGTGCGCTCGTTGAGCGAATGATTTGAGGTGATGATGAATGGGAACAAAAGCAAACAAGCATCGTGGACGAAACCGATACCATGGCCGTGGCAAGAAAGCCGGTCGTGGAGCAGGAAAGCGTGGTGGCCGTGGAAACGCTGGTATGAACAAGCACCGTGTCATGACACGGATCAAGTACATGCCAAACCACTGGGGAATGCACGGGTTCAACCGTCATCCAACCCTCCGCACTGTGTACGTGACCGTAAACGTGAGCCAACTCGCAGACATGGCTGATGGAAACGACTCCATCAACCTCACCGAACTTGGAATCGATAAGATTCTGGGCAGCGGCCGAATCAACGTTGCTCTCAAGGTCACCGTTGCAGAAGCAAGCGCAAGGGCTGTTGAGAAGATTGAAGCAGCCGGCGGGTCAGTTGACTCCGGCGATGACGAAGAATGGGACGAAGAGTGAGTTCGTACAAACGAATGAACCTTAACCCTCATAACCAAATCACACTACCACATAAGGAGGATGAACAATGAAGCACAAGCCAATTCCATGGGCCATTGTCTTGACAGGAGTACTCTATTGGGGTCTCCTCGTCTACTGGGCATCTGATGATCTGAACTCAACCGGCGCTCCAAGGGATGCTGCATTGTTCGGTATTATCTTCTCAATCGTTTACGTTGGCTACGTCATGGCCTGTTTCCAAATGGACATGCCTGATGGCCTCAAAGACGCTCCAGTGATTGGCCGTTACGGGAAACTGCTTGCTTGGCTTGCCCTTGTCGGTGTTGCAGTGTTCTATGTCCGTCCTGAAATCTGGTTGCCAGATATGTGGGGCGGCTATGCAGATGGCGTTGGTTTCTTCCTTGTCGGTATTCTCCTACTTGGATTTGGAGCAGCTGCTGTGATTACCTGTTTCATGTGGGGCGGCGATAAAAGCAGCCGCTTGTATGCACTCCGACGGTTCGTTGACGTGTATCCAACCATCACTAAGCCAGAACGACACGTTCGGTTTAACGAAAAGATGTGGACGACAACCTTCGTTCTCATCATTTACTTCGCCATGACCAACGTCATGTTGTACGGTCTTTCCGGACAAGCACTTGACTTGTTCAGTGGATTCCGTTCCATCATGGCTGGTGCATCCGGTACCATCATGCACTTGGGAATTGGCCCAATTGTTACAGGTTCCATTATCATGCAACTGTTCGCAGGTGCAAAGATCATCCGCCTCGACCTTGGCAACACTGAAGACAAAGCCATGTACCAAGGTGTTCAGAAACTCTTGGTTCTCATTATGATTCCAATTGAGTCGATTCCTCAAACCTACGGTTTCCTCGACCCTACTGAATTCCTCATCGATACGTACGGCCTTGGATGGGCAAACTTCGTGATTGTTGCACAACTCTTTGCCGGTTCCTATCTGGTGTTCCTTCTTGACGAACTTGTCAGCAAGTGGGGCATTGGTTCCGGTATCTCACTGTTCATTGCAGCTGGTGTGGCACAATCGACCTTCGTCGGTACACTGTCGCCGCTCGCCGCAACCACCGGTGTTCCTTACTCTCTCCAAAACCCACCATCTGGAACGCTTCCGATGATTTTCTACATGTTCCGAGAGGCAACGAATGCAGAGATGATCTCAAACAATGGTTTCGAAACGATGTTGCTGACGCACGTCAACCCCATTGCAGCACTGTTCTCATCGATTGTGGTGTTCCTGGTTGTTGCATATGCAGAATCATCCAAACTCGAACTTCCGTTGACGCACGGTAAGGTCCGTGGCCACCGAGGGAAGTACCCAATCCGATTGGTCTATGCATCGAACATTCCGGTGATTTTGATGGCTGCATTGCTTGCGAACATCAACATGTTCTCTCTCCTGTTCTGGAGCCACCCAACGCTCTCTCAGACCCCGATTCTTGGCCGACAAGGTTGGGGTTCAGCCTCGGAATTCATCGGGACCTATGAGGCCGGCCAAACCACCGCTTCTGGAGGGTTTGCATGGTATGCAAGCATGGTCAACGGTGTCAATGACTGGATGATTCCGTTACTGAATCAGCAAGGTGACGTCTTTGGACACAGCCTCACCCAAATCATGGTGCACGTGGTCTTCTATGTGGCCCTTATGACGGTCGGTTCGATGGTCTTCGCAAAGTTCTGGATTGACACCACGAACATGGGTACAAAGGACGTTGCAAAGCAAATCGAGCGAACAGGTATGCAAATTCCTGGATTCCGGAAGAATCCAAAAATCCTCGAGAAGATCCTTGAGAACTATATTCCTCCAGTCACCTACTTTTCAGGTGCATTCGTCGGTCTCTTAGCAGCCGGTGCAGACTTACTCGGTACAGTTGGTAATGCGTCTGGTACGGGTCTTTTGCTGGCCGTTGGTATCATTCTCAGAACATATGAGCAGATCCAAAAGGAACAAGCTATGGAAATGCACCCGATGATTCGTCAGTTCTTCGGAGCCGACTGAGCAACAAACCACCGTTGTTGATGTGCTGGACGACCAGTCTACGCCTTTGCAAGCCACGAAGACACAACTGACGTTGGGTCAAGGTGTTAGCCTGGATGCAGGCTCTACCATTAAATGGCGAAAGGGTAACAGGTAATCAATGCCTTATGCGGGACCGTTCTATTTTCTCAGTGGTGCTGAGGGGAATGTATCCCTCCCCGCTGTTCGGAATAAGAAGGCGAATGTAGCAGAGTACTGGTCCAAACGCCTTGGGCT